>SDBV01000697.1_pt1 | contig 48617 bp, 42 predicted proteins | sample 2277081 | NCBI WGS metagenome assembly SDBV01 (sample SAMN10402039, study PRJNA504765) | marine sediment metagenome | isolation source: marine sediment core GS10_PC15, 223 cmbsf | place: Arctic Ocean: Southern Knipovich Ridge | collected 2010
AGAAGTAAAGCGAAAAGTGAAAGATTTATACCCTTGGGGGTAGTAAAATCCCGCGAGTAAAGTTTTAGCCACTGTTGCTGTTGTAAGGCCACTTAGCCGCGCACAAACGGGAGATTTCAATCGTCGGCGGTATATATTCATCCTGTTATCCTGTCAAAAAAGAAAGATTTCTTTGATGCTGTCTGATGGGCGAGATTAACAGGAAAAACTGTGAACGGTTACCAATAATCAATGATCAATGATCAATCCGCTATGTCAACATCCGGATCAGGCGTGTGCGCAGGCCGGCGGGTTTGGCGTTGGGCGGTACCAGCACCTTTACCGCGTGCGGGACGACTTCGATATCCATCGGGAGGCTTGGGCCGGGGTCGCCGTCGATTTCTGTGTTGACCCACTGTGACGGCGAACTGACTTTTATGTGTTTGCACTGTTTATAGATCACATCTTTGCGGCCGATGTGCTGTTTGAAGACGGTCAGCACCGAATGTTTCAGCAGGTGGACCCTGCCCCGGCACCTGTAGATGCACACGTCCAGCAGCCCGTCGCCGTAGTCGGCCCGATGCAGAAGACCCAGCCCCACCGCGTATCGCGAGATATTGCCCACAAACACCATGCCGCGTCCTCTGAATATCTCTTCGCCGTCGGCCTCGACCTGGAACTGCGGAAATCGATGTCCCCAGAACGTCTGCCACAACGGCCAGAAATAGGCGAAATGGTTGATATACCCGGTTCGTTTTTCGTTGACGATCTTGACGACCGTCCCGTCGAAGCCGAACCCGGCGATAGACGTAAAGCATCTGCCGTTGGCACGCCCCAGATCCAGCGGCTTGACGCATCCGCCATGGAATGCCTTGATCACCGTCGATGGCCTTGTGTCGAAGCCCAGCTCGTTGCCCAGCAGATTTTCCGTGCCGGAGGGGATTATCAGCAGTGGCGTTCCGCTGCCTTCCAGCCCATGCGCCACCTCGCGAATCGTCCCGTCACCGCCAGCCGCGGCCACCAGCATGCACCCCGGATCGGCCCCTGCGGTCGTTGCTATTCGGCTCGCATGATCCAGAGACTGGGTAAAATGCGTCCGGACATCATAGCCGCCGTCGCGAAGATGGTCCCTGAATGTACTGACCAGCAGCTTGTTACTGCTCGATCCGCTCTTGGGGTTTATGATATACTCAATGTATCCGCCGCCTGGTTCCATTAAATACCCTAATATTTACTCCTGAAAAACCGCTTCCATCTTCTCAGCCCTCATTTCTTTTAGTCGTTTTCGGACCATTTTCGCATAACCATCGTCGATATGCTCTCTGTCGTCCAGGCCCAGACGTTCCAGAACCTGGCGAATCGCCTGCTCGCTGGGGCCTTCGACTTCCACGAATCGTCCCAGCAGGGCCACCTCATCCAGGCACACCTCGCACTCGCCCAGCCGCCAGAGTCCGCGTTTTTTTTCCACCACCAGTATCTGTTCGTACCCCAGCGCGATTAATATCTCCGCCATCGCGTCGGCATCGGCAACGGCGACCTCTGACTCGTCGCGAGTCTTGTATTCGGCTCGCTGCCTGGGACCCTTGAATGTCAAAAACACTTTATCCGCGCCCTGGCCCTGTTGTTGGCGCAGTCGAAGACCGCAGCCAGCCTTTATCGATTTGCCTTTTTTATTACCGAAGAACACATCCCTGTGACGCAGATACGCCACGTGCTCGGCCCCAGCCTGCCGCAGCGCATCGGCCACCGCGTCCATATCCTCTATAGCGACCTTCGCCTCGATCTCAACCTTCATCGCAATCCCATCCCAAAACGGCCTGCGCCACGCATTATAACTATTCTGACCGCCGAAATAAAGAGCCATCATTTCGAAGAATCGCTTCCAGCTTCCCAGCCCAGAACGTTGGAACCTGCCCATAGCTGTTTGTCAGCACCTCCACCGCGTGGGCGATCTTTTCGGCCTGTGCCCCCGACAGCCTGGATACACAGTACAACTGGTAGTACTTTGCCCTCCACCACTGCCATGATTTACCGTTTGTTACTGGTTTGCCAGCGGTATTTGCCGTAGCGACTTTGTCCCAGATCAGGGCTGCGTGATGATAGTCTCCCCTGGCAGTCAACAATCTGGCACTGCAGCGTATCCAGTCCAGACTGCGGAACTGCTCCCTGCTCATTATGTCGGCCATGATTGCCCTGGCTTTTTCCAGGGCGGCTGCGTCCCCCGGCAGCATCGTCAGCAATTCCGCTGCGATAAGTTCCACATCGAACATGGTATCGTCCTTGGCACAGGCCAGACAATACATCGCCAGTTCGCGGCAGTGGCGGATAAAATCCTCCCAGTTCTCGGCCTTTGCCTGCCAGCCGTCGATTCGGACGATGACCCCCTCCAGCACCGCCAGCGCCTCGCCGACTGCCTGGCAGTTGTCATTCGGCAGGACCGTGGCCAGTGTCCTTGCCGCCGCGGGGTAATCGCCCAGACAACGCAGCGCGCCTGCCTTGAAAATCGCAGATGAGACCGTATCCATCCCAGGGGTCTTTTCGATCAGCCGCAGTACCTGCTCAGCCGATGGAACGTCGGGCTTTTCCAGCAATACCCGGCAGTAGAGCTTTGTTGCGCTGACCTTGACGGAACCATCCAGCCCAGCCGAACCATCCAGCGAACCGATCAACTCGGCAAGCCGGGACTTTACCTGTCCCCTGGACTGGTCGGTCAGGCCTTCTTTATCGAGTTCGATGACGATCATATCCAACCTTGCCCTGGCGGCAAAGGGACTTTGGGATCGGCCAATCCGGCTCAGCAGATTTATGGTGTCCGCGTCCCGTCCGACGGCCCGGAGCAGAACCGCGTGGAGATATTGCAGTTGCCGGTTCGGTTGGTCCCCTGCCATCTGGCAATATACGCCGAGTGCTCGCTGGGCTGTGTCGGCGTGTTTTTCGTTGTCGTACCACAGCCGATACCCAGCCCGGGCGGCGATGGCGGCGATCTCCGCGGCGGACATTTCAAGGGCCAGGTCCGTTTGCTCCTGCTGGGCACGCGCCGCACGAAGATAATATTCCACCGCTGCCGGGTCGGCGTTGTCGGCCTTTGCCTGTGCCGCGGCGAACAAAACCAACGGCCTTTGTGTGCCGGGGATTTCGCAGAGCCTCTCAAACAGTTCCCCGTATCCCCCGCAGTCCTTTTGCATGGCGTATTCGACTGCCAGGGCAATCTCACCGGGCGTCTTTTGCCGGATATTATTCCCGCGTTCGTCTTCGGTAAACCGATTTTCACGCAGCAGGCGTGTCATATCGTCCAGGATCGTTCGTGCGAGAAAGTTTTTTGCCCGGCCGAATTTTTTCACTGTACGATTAAGCACTTCTTCGCCGTATTGCGGATTCAGCGAAAGCGAAAAACATGTAAACACCAGTCGCAGGTTCAATTCAAGGTCGTCAGCCAGGCTGGTCCTGTCCAGCAGTAAGGTCAGCTCGGCCAGTTGCTCCGCCGTTGCGCTGCGATTCAGGGCGATCCTGAGCATTGCCGCGTCAAAATATATCCTGTCCGGCGCGATGGCCTGAGCCAGGTATTCGTCGAGCAGCCCATTCAATATCTGTGACGCCCGCACTTCTCCGGATGGCTCTGTCGGCCCGGCTGGTTCTGTCATCGAACCGAGTGCGACGAGCGTCTGTGCCGTCAACAGTCGCAACCCTCGGCTGGGCATATCTCTGTTGCCTTTGCCGAGGGTGCTTATGATGTCTTCCAGGATGGTCTGTCTTTGTTCCTGCCCGGAGGCGATCGCCAGGTAATAATCGACCCGGCATTTGAGCAGCGTGGTATAGGCCACATCGCTGTGCAGTTTCCGCCACAGGCCGGTGACGCCGTATCGCCTGTCCCAGTCGTCGCCTTCATAGGCCTCGATGTCGGCTTTTATTCGTGATTGGTCCTCTTGAATCTGTCCGAGAGCCTGTGACGCGCCCAGAGCGAGGTCGTGGAGCTGTGTTTTGTCGGCGGCGGATAAGAATCGCCCTGCGTATTCATAGGCGAGGCGAAGTGTGAGTGATTTTCCAAAAAAGGTCGTCGCCCCACTGACTGCCGAATCGCCCAGGCTGCGAACCTCCTTTGCCGCGACACCCGCGTCACCGTTTGCGGACTGAACCGTCAGGCCCATCAGTAAAACGCAGACCATTACCGACACACACGTCCTGTTCATGGGCTAAAGCTCCATGTTGAAGGTGATGTCCGTTATCCCCATGGCGTAGAGGACGTTGTATATCTTGACCAGGTAATCCCAACTGACCTGGTCGTGGCATCGGATTTCAACCGGGTCGGCGGCGATTCTTTTCTGGGCTGCCAGTACCCCCGAAACCCGCCCTGCAAGGGCCGTCAGGTCATCGGCGATATTGTCGATTTCTATATCGACTGTTGCAGACGGGACGCTGTCGCCGATACTGACGCGGCATCGGTTTTCCCCTGCCGGAGTGATGCTGATTACCAGAGGTTCGATGATGTCCAGCCGTTGGACCCGTTCGTTGGGGGCGGGCAGTTGTATCGTCAGGAATTGTTCGGGCACGCGAAACTTAGCCGTCAGCACAAAAAAGACCAGCAGCAGAAAGATGATGTCGATCATGGGCGCCATACGCAACGAAAACGGTCGCCTCCCGCCCCCCGCAAGGCGATTTAACAACTGCTGACGAATACCTGTAAATTCGTTCTGTTTCACGATTCAACCGCGTCGCTACCCGCACTTATAGCCTTTTTGTTTATTTCGACAAGTGCCGGCTTCTTCGCCGAGAAAAATTCTTCAACGGCCAGGCCGAGCGAACGAGCGCTTACCGGGGCCGCAGCCCTGACAAGTGCCCCGAGCGCGACCATATTGGCCACGCGAACATTTCCCATCTCACGGGCAATTTGCGTCGCGCCGACCCTGACGACTGTAAGATCGTCACGCAGGGGTCCCCTGTCAACCAGTGAACTGTTAAGGATGACGATGCCGTTGTCGGCTATTTTCGATTCGAACTTGTCCAGCGAGGGGCGATTCATGATGATCGCTATGTCGGGCCTTTCGACGAACGGACTGGCAATTTCGTCGTCGGAGATAACCAGGGTGGAATTTGCCGTCCCCCCGCGCATCTCGGCACCGTACGATATCATCATGGTGACGTTTTTGTCCTCAAGCATGGCGGCTCGGGCGATGATTTTGCCGGCAAGCACCACGCCCTGGCCGCCGAAGCCGGCGATTATAATTTTCGTGTTGCCATCGTTCATGTTCGTCGCCAATCCGATCAAAAATGCTCAGCGCTCCTTGAATACGCCTAACGGGAAGACCTTTTTCATCTCTTCGTTTACGAAGTCCACCGCCTGTGCCGGCGAAAGCTTCCAGTCCGTCGGACACATCGACAGGACCTCCACCAGCGAAAACCCATCGCCGTCGATCTGTTTCTGGAACGCCTTTTTTATTGCCCTGCCGGCGTTGATTACATCCTTGGGCGTACTGACCGCCACGCGTTCGAGATAGGTCACGCCGTCGAGACTACTCAGCAATTCGCATACCTTGATGGGCGGCCCTTCATTGTTGGCCCTGCGTCCGGCAGGGGTGGTAGTGGTCCGCTGCCCGAGCATCGTCGTCGGCGCCATCTGTCCGCCGGTCATACCGTAGATCGCGTTGTTGACAAAAATCACCGTGATGTTTTCGCCGCGGTTGGCGGTATGGATAGTCTCAGCGGTGCCGATAGCTGCCAGGTCCCCGTCGCCCTGATACGTAAAGACAATGTTCTCGGGCGAACAGCGTTTGATGCCCGTCGCCACTGCCGGGCTTCTGCCGTGGGCGCACTCGATGATGTCGTAATTCATGTAGTCGTAAAACAGCACCGCACAGCCCACCGGTGCCGTGGCGATGACCCTTTCGCGGATACCGAGTGTGTCGATTGCCTCCGCAACGAGGCGATGTATTATCCCATGGCCGCACCCGCCGCAATAATGCGTTTGTGCATCCTGCATAGCTTCGGGTTTTTTGAATTCCATACGCCTACCCATATATCATTAACTGCTTTCGCAGCCAAAACGCTGCGTCAAAACGCACCCTGTATATTATGCGCCGCTGTTATCCATAGATTGCTTCGATTTTTTCCAGTATTTGTTCGGCATTCGGGTGCCAGCCGCCGCCGTGACCGAGAAACTCCACCGGCAACCTGCACCTGGACGCCAGCAGGACATCCTCTATCATCTGGCCGTTGGACATTTCCACGACTAATATTTTTTTCGCCGTCTCGGTAATCCTCAGATATGCTTCATTCGGGAACGGCCAGAGAGTGATTGGACGAATCAGGCCGACCTTCATGCCTTTTTGCCTTGCCTGCTTGACAGCGCCCTTTGCCGTTCTGGCGGAAATACCGTAGGCCGTCACGACCAGCTCGGCGTCTTCGAGTTCGATCCGCTCTGCCAGTTTCAGTTCGCTTTGCACCTTTTCATATTTTGCCTGCAGATGTTTGTTATGCTGCACCAGCGCGTCGGTCGGCCGCAGGTGCAATGTCTTGATAACCCGCGGCTCTCTGCCTCTGCACCCGTCCAGCACCCAGTCCTTCTCCGGCAGCGGCAGTGACGGCTGATACGGCACAGCGACTATCGACTCTATCATCTGGCCCAGTATGCCGTCGCCGAGTATCATCACGGGATTGCGGTAGTAGTCGGCGTAATCGAACGCGTCCATCGTCAACTGCCATAGTTCCTGACACGTTGCCGGCGCCAGCACAATCAGGCGATAGTCGCCATGCCCGCCGCCCCTTGTCGCCTGAAAGTAGTCCCCCTGTGCCGCGCTGATGTTGCCCAGCCCCGGCCCGCCTCGCTGCATGTTGACAATCACGCACGGCAGTTCGGCAGCGGTGATATAGCTGATGCCCTCCTGTTTGAGGCTGATGCCCGGAGAGGACGAACTGGTCATGCACCTGGTCCCGGTCGCCGCGGCGCCGAAGAGCATATTGATAGCTGCGATCTCGGACTCAGCCTGTACGAATACCCCCCCAGCCGCGGGCATTGCGTGCGACATGTATTCGGGTACTTCGTTCTGGGGGGTTATGGGGTATCCCGCGAAAAAGCGGCAGCCAGCACGGATAGCCGCTTCGCTCATGACCTCGTTGCCCTTCATCAAGAACTTTTCCGTGTCACCCAAGACAGTTCATCTCCTGTATACCCTTGAGGGTAGTAAATTCCCGCGAGTAGGATTTTTAGTTACTGTTGTAAGTTTTTACCCGCGCACAAACGGAAATTCTCAATCGTGAGCGGATTTATCGGCATCGCCGAGGCGAGCGGGTCAGTCTTTGTTAATCTCGATCACCATATCGGGGCACATCCGATAGCACATCGCACAGCCGGTGCATCGCTGGCCGTCGATTATTTCGGGGCAGGAGTAGCCCTTGCTGTTGATCTCGTCGGACATACGCAAAACGCCAACAGGGCAGACACTCACACAAAGGCCGCATCCCTTGCAGCGCTCTATATTCAGCCTGATACACATCGTTCTGGAATCTGTTGTCCGTACCATATAATCTTCTTTCCTGCCCCCCATGCTAAAGGCTCGCCCGGCAATAGTCAATAGAGAATATTCCCCCTGCCGCCGGTTATACTGCCACGTCCCTGCCGCATCGCGGGCAGTTCACGGCAGTCGGCTTGAAGTTTGGCGGAATCTTCATCCGGACGCCGCACGGGCAGTTTGCGAACCTGAACCCGTTGACCTTCCGCATAATGTCGCCTGCCTGTCGTCTCTGGCTATGCCGGTTTTCCTGCCCAGCCGTCAGGCCCATTGAGCCGGGGCCTATCTCGACGGGGGCCAGGTCCCTCATCGCCGAGGCTGGCATGATATTTCCCGCCTTTAGTACCTGGAGACAGGAATTGGAATAGTCCCGCAGCGAGGCGCCCTTGGTCATGTTTCGCAGCACCTTGATCCGCTGAGCGATAGGCGGATGCGTGCTGAAGAGCTGGACGATCTTTTTGCCGGCAAACGGATTGGAGATATACATCGGCGCGGTGACCTTGTTGGCCGATTTCATCGGCACGTTGTTTTTCGATATCTTCTCCAGCGCCCCGGCAAGTCCCTGCGGATACCGCGTCAACTGTACCGCACCGGCGTCGGCCAGGTATTCGCGCTTGCGCGACAGGGCAAAATACAGAAGCTGCGCCATAATCGGTGCCAGGATCGCCGCGACGATCGCGATTATGAGCATTATCGCCTGGGCGCCTCCCTGGTTGGAGGATCGCGACGAATATCTTCTTCCGCCCATTCCGCCAAACATTGCCCGGTAAAACATACTCCGCAGAAAGAACTGGCTCATCAGTACGATACTGCCCACCATTACGCCTGCCAGCGTCACATACAGGATGTCCCGATGTACGATATGGCTCAACTCGTGGGCGATGACGCCCTTGAGTTCATCGCGATTCAGTCGGCTCAGCAGCCCCGCCGTCACCGCTACCGAGGCGGATTTGGGGCTTTTGCCCGTGGCGAAGGCGTTTGGTGCCTGCTCGTTGATGATGTAAATGTTCGGCCGTTTCGGCAGATTCGCCTCGTGTGCAAGTTCGTCAACGATGTCGAATAGTTCCGGATGGATGTTACGGTCGATCTTCTTCGCACCGCTGGTAGCCAGCAGAATCTTGTCGCCGCCGAAAAAGCTAATCGCCGCCAGCACCAGCCAGATCCCCCCCGCGATAATCAGCCCATAGGTTCCGCCGGTCGGCCCACCGAAGGTTGCTCCGAGCACATAGCCCAGCCCCCCCAGCATCGCCGCCATCGCCGCCAGCAGAACCGCCGACTTGATACGGTTAGCAAGCATCAATTCCCACATGGCCTATTCTCCATTATAACATCGCCCCGGTAACAACCATCCGGACGTATCCACGTAATGGCTGCCCGGAGGCATCCTGTCGCTGTTTTTCTTTTGCCGATCTGGTCGATTGTCTTTTCGGTTGCGGCAAAGCTCCGTTATCTTGTGGAGAACTTATAGACGGTCGTCTGGGTATATGTCTGGCCAGGCCTTAGCACTGCTGAGGGCCATTGTGGTTTGTTTGGCGAATCCGGATAGTGCTGCGCCTCCAGGCAGAACCCGTTGTGCTTGTTATAGGTTGTGCCCTTGCCCTTTACCGAGCCATCGAGAAAATTGCCCGTATAGAACTGAACGCCCGGCTCGGTGGTTGACATTTCCATCAGTCGTCCGGTATTCGGCTCATGTACCGTTACCGCCGGTGCCAGCGTCCCGTCCTGGCTGTTCAGGACATAGTTATGGTCATACCCGCCTGGAATCTGGGCGATTCTGGAGCCGATCGTATTGGCGGTAGTGAAGTCCCAAGGCGTGCCCTTGACTGGTTCAATCTGGCCTGTGGTAATCAATTCGTCGTCAACCGGTGTAAAATTAGCGGCATTGAAGGACATTATATGGCCCAGGATGTCGCCCGAGTCCTGGCCGGCCAGGTTGAAGTAGCTGTGGTTGGTCAGGTTTATGACGGTGGCCTTGTCGGTTGTGGCCTTGTAGCTTATCTTCAGTTCGTTATCGCCGGTCAGTTCGTACGTTACGGTACTTGACAGATTCCCGGGGTAGCCCTCTTCCATGTCGATGCTGAGATAGTTCAGCTTCACGCCGACGGTGTCCGCGGTCCTGAACTTTGACGCCTTCCATACCTTCTTGTCAAAGCCAACATTGCCGCCGTGCAGATGGTTTGGTCCGTTGTTCGTTGCCAGGGAGTACTCGGTGCCGTCAATCGAAAATTTGCCCTTGGCGATCCTGTTGGCGTATCGTCCGGCGATGACCCCGAAATATGGGAATTTGCCCAGATATCCATCCAGCGTATCGAAGCCCAGGACCACGTCGGCCATTTTTCCGTTACGGTCCGGCGCCAGAATTTGCGTTACAATTCCGCCAAAGTTTGTGATCTTTACCGTCATGCCGTTGCCGTTGGTCAACGTGTAGATGTCCACATTTGTGCCGTCATGCGTCTTGCCGAAGCTGTCTTTGCTGATGTTTAATCCCATTTTTCCTGAGTCCTTTCCCGCGCACCCTGTAAGTACCAATACCATCAACAATGACAGAGGAATCATTACTTTCATTTTCGTCTCTCCCATGATAATCCGATTTTCTTATCGCATACTATTTCCGCGGCTGGCAATCGTCGCCCCTGCCCCTGCCGAACATCTCGCCCAGCAGCCTTTGCACCTTATGTTCGCCGTCAAACTCTCCCGCCTCGAATACGTCAACCAGCTCGCCCCTGTCGAACCACAGCCCATGCCCTTTGCGGCATCTGTCTATCAGCACCTGTTCAGCGTTTGGATTAACGAGAACTTTCTCCATCTTCTTCGTGCAGATTGGGCATCTGCGTAGTTTTTCTTTGCAGTGTTTGGCCCCATCAAAGGACGACAGCAGCATCCGGGCCTTCTCGGACTGGCCCAGCAGCGACTCCAACTCCCCCGCGTCGAGCCAGATACCTCCGCAGCCCGTACAATGGTCGATCTCGACCTCGTCGAGTTCCAGCGTTATCATCGCTTCTTTGCAAGTCGGACAATCCATATCGCAGCACCCTTAAAATCTGTCCGCCCATCGTATCTGCATTTGAACGACCAGTCAAGGATTCTTGATGCGATTTATCGACGCCCCCAGCCGAAGCTACCCCCAAGGGTATAATAAAGTTTTGACTATCCAGCCGTAGTGGCTCATAATACCAGCCATAAATCCCGGTTGCTGCGGTGGGCTGAATTTTGTTGAATAATGTTGATGGAGAAAAAAAATGAAAAAGACAATTCTATCTATTCTTACCGTTGTCGCAGTACTGGCCTTTATGTCGGGCTGTGGCCCAAGTGCCAAACTACCCATTCCCGAGAGACAGGCATTGGTTCGTGATATGGAAACCGAAACCCTTGAAAGACTGTACAAGGAGGCTCCTGCAACGAAAAAGAAGATAAAGGATGCTGCCGGCTACGGTACTTTTGCCAATGCAAATGTGAATCTGATCTTTATAAGTGCCGGCGGCGGCTATGGCATCGTAGTCGATAACTCGACCGGGCAGCGAACATATATGAAAATGGCATTAGGAGGCCTCGGCCTTGGATTAGGGGCCAAGGACTATAGACAGGTATTGATTTTCAAGTCTAAAGCAACCCTTGATAAATTTATCGATAGCGGCTGGGAGTTTGGCGGCCATGCCGATGCCGCGGCAAAAGCCGGCGAATCGGGCGGAGAACTCAGCGTCGAAGGGGCGATCGGCTCTGACATTGAGGTCTATTCTATGACAGAATCGGGACTGGCTCTCCAGGCAACCGTCGCGGGAACAAAATACTGGAAGGATAAAAACCTTAACTGAGAACACCCGAAGAACTAAAACACTTAGCCAGATGCGTCGAACTACTCCGCGACCAGACAGCCTGGGCCGGGCCCAAGTCCTTAGCCCCCGAATCGAGAATCGGGGGTTTTTCTTCCCAATCCCCCTATTTATCCTTTGTCATTCCTGCGAAAGCAGTGGTCCATTTTAACATCCTAACACGCCGGGACAAATGGATTCCTGCGTAGGCAGGCATGACACGGTTAATATTATCGAATCCAAATAAATCTGGATTGTCAGCATTGCTTCGTACGGCTAAAGTATTACTTTATTTACAAGTTCTAAGTCCGTCGATTCAGAGCGACAGATACGTTGATCTGTCGTGTGTGCATTTTTCAGAAGCTGCCGATAACCTCAACAATATATTCCTGCTGTTCAACTGACAACTCATTATAAAACGGCAGACGAACGAGTCGTTCACTGACGTCTTCGGTTACGGGGCAGTCGCCTTTCTTACCCCCCATCTTCCTGCCCATTTCGGAGAGGTGAAGGGGCAGATAATGGAAAACCGCGTGGATTCCGTGTGATCGCAGATGATTGATAAAGTCCCGCTGACCCTTGTGGGTAGGCATGAGTAAGTAAAACATATGACATGGCTGGATGCAATGGTCCGGCACCGTCGGCAGTCGGACTCCATGTTTGCCTGCCCAGTCCGTCAAATGCTCCTGGTAATATGTCCAGATTCTTCTTCTATGCTCCTGAATATGATTTCGCCCTTCCAGTTGCGCCCAGAGAAAACCCGCGAGCATGTCCGACGGAAGAAAACTGGACCCGACGTCCATCCATGTGTATTTATCCACTTCGCCCCGAAAGAATCGGCTGCGGTTGGTTCCTTTTTCGCGAATGATTTCGGCGCGTTCGATGTACGCCGGATCGTTGATCAGCAAGGCGCCACCCTCACCGCACGTGAAGTTCTTGGTCTCGTGAAAACTCAGCGTCGAAAATGTGCCGAACGTTCCAAGGAAGCGATCTCGATATTTGCCGAACAAGCCGTGTGCATTGTCCTCGACTACAGGGATACTGTGACGGCTGGCGATGTCCATTATGGCGTCCATCTCGCAGCCCACCCCCGCATAGTGAACGGGGACAATCGCCTTGGTGCGAGACGAAATCAGCCGCTCCAGATCCTTTTCGTCAATGTTGAGCGTGTCCTGGCGAACATCGGCAAAGATAATTTTCGCTTTGTGCAGTGCAAAGGCGTTGGCTGTCGAGACGAAGGTAAATGACGGTACGATCACTTCGTCGCCTGTCCCGATGTCAAGCAGCACCGCCGTCATCTCAAGCGCATGCGTACACGACGTGGTCAGCAATGCCTTGGCGATCCCCAATTCCTTTTCAAAGAAACTGTGGCATCGCCTGGTGAATGCACCGTCGCCGGAAATAAGCCCATTGCCTATTGCCTCGGCAATGTAAACCAGTTCTTTGCCCTCGAAGCACGGTTTGTTGAATGGAATCTTAATGGTGTTGCTCATATGTCACTTTCCGATTACATGGACTGCTGATTGTTCCATCTTAATTATCGACTTTTCCATCCTTTCCGTACAGAAAATTCCGCTGCCTTCCCACTGACGTGTTCCGCGGCTGGATTTCTATACACTATGGCCGCTTCGCAACGACCAACAGCGATCCTCCCGCCGGAAGCGACCGCCTGCAGGCCCCGATCCATTGTGTCTCCATTGTACAAACGCCGTCCAGAATACGATCGGTAATACGCCCTATTCGCACTTCGTCCACTGGATTGTGAGGGCGCTTCGACCTGAATCTCAGGCGATACCGCAAACGTCTCAGGAGCATTGCCGGAAGCAGAAACGAAACAAACGATGTCGCCCAAACAGGCTCCAGCCCCGCGTCTTTGACCTGCTGAAGCAACCCCTTTTGGCTGTATCGGCGCCGGTGACACGATGCCACATCCTGCTCGCTCCACAGCCAGCCATGTTGCGGTACGGTCAGCACTACCCCTCCTCCTGGCTTGAGCGAATTGCGTATCTGTTCCAGAACGCGCTGATCGTCGTCGATGTGCTCGATCACGTCGAAAGCACCAACCACGTCGAATTCCTCCTGAAATGGCAGCGCGCACGCGTCGACCTGCAACAGTTCAGCCGAGTCGACACGCTGTGCGACGAAACTCAGCCCCGAACGATAAAGTTCGCCCGCCGTGAGCTTCAAGGAAGGCATATGTTCGGCGAGAAAGGCCAGCACAAAGCCCGTCCCGCATCCGATCTCGAACAGCGATTCGGCCTTCGGAAAAAACCGGTGGATGGCGTTTTGGATGAGTCGGTTGCGATTGCGAAACCAGAAGCACGACGCTTCGAGCCCGGCCAGTTCGTGATGGAATTGCTCGTCGTAATTCCGATCGGTATCTGTGCCGTCCAATGCCAGAACATGATATCCGTCCTCAAAGGGCGGTGCAAAGCCGCAATGAGAGCATTGCCAGGTCGAAGCCGAAAAAGATTGGCCACAATCGATACATATCTTCATGATCGCCCTCTTCGGTCACAGCCACTTGTGGAACGCGTGCCGCGCGTTGCGGATTTTCCACCCCAGATTGGTGTAACCAAGCTGCACGGGGTAGTTGTTAACGTGTGTCGGTCCGTCGATATATAAGTAACCCTCTTTGCCTAATTCTTTCATTCCTTCGTATGTCAGCACCTGAAAAAGTCGTTGCCCATAAAAGTCCGGATCGATGACTCCGATACTGTAGTGGCCCAGGCTCATGTTGAATTGCTGCTCCAACGCCGAGGGCTTCTTCCACGCGGTAAAGCCTGCGATGCGTTCACCTGCCTGAGCAACCCATATCCAGTCGCAATACCCCCTGCACGCCGAATCTGCCCATCGCCTGTAAACTTCAATGGCTTTTTCACTGGGTATGGCGGGGTCCGCATGAAAACGCCCGAAATGCCTGGCGAAGGCTCGGTCGGCAACATTGATAAGTTGCTCTAGATCATCCGGAGACGCGAGCCTGATCAAAAAGTCCTTGTCTGCTGCAGGTTGAACCACCGCCTCAAAAGGCGGCCTTGCAAAATCATAAACGTATTCCAAGAGCGTATCCATGAGTCCGAATCCCAACCGCTCCAGCGCATGAATAAGCCCAATGTTATCCGTATCCGTCTTGCAAAGGACGAATCTCACACCCTGCCGTTCGAAATGCCGCATCACCGTTTCAAGCAGACCCCGGATGGGTTCTTCTTCGACAGCCAACGCGTCCGTCAGCAGGATTTCCGTGACAGCGGCGCACTTGACGCCGAGGATTTCGGAATCCCATGGCAGATCGGCGGTCACCGCCAGTCCCCTGATTTCATGATCGTCCTGCGCAACAAAAAAGGACGCACCCGCCTGGCCAATTGCTTGCCGGAGTTGTTCAATCCGAATCTCGGCCGCATCGCCCACAATGGTTTCAGGCAGATGCGGGAAAGGTCGCCGGCCCACTGACTCAAGAAAGGGCCTAAGGTTCGCCACAGCCTCGGATGTAAGATTGAGGGCTTGTACTTCCATCATCGTCACTCACTTGCGTCAACCTGATTGTCGTTGGCAACATCTTCGGGTGTGCCGCTCTGCTTTATCTGGCGAATGGAATACGAAGGCTTGTTCATAATGCGAAAGTGCATCCTCGCCAGGTACTCGCCGAAAAGCCCCAGGGCGAACAGTTGAACACCGGAGAATATCGTGATGATCGAAGCCAGAAACGGAAAACCGGGCACACTCCCACCAGCGATAAAATACCGGGTCAAGACATAGACGATCACGCCGAAGCCGAACAAGGCCATGAAGAATCCCAACGCGCTAGCCATTCGTAGCGGAAACGTGCTGAAACCTGTCATCATATCCATGGCGTGAGCGAGAAGTTTGCGAAATGTGTAATTTGACGTGCCGCATTCTCTGGTACGGTGCTCCACCGTCACGGCCGTGAATCGCGACGTCCCCCATGTCAGCAGCACGTCGATGGATACATACGGCCCGTGATAATCCGCAAAAGCGTCTCTCAAATACGTCCGAATCACCCGAAATGCACTGACTTTCCGAACGACATCAACCTGCATAACGCTTCGAAGCCCCACTCGCGTAATATGCGAGGCCACATTGCGCCACAACCCATGTTGTCTGGATTCCGGTGTGCCGTAAACGACGTCATAATCGTTCGTCAGCGCCGCCAGCAACTTGGGGATTTCCTCCGGCGGATGCTGCAAATCATCATCTATTGTAACGATAGTGTCATATTGTGCGGCACGAATTCCGGCAAGCAGGGCGTTATGCTGGCCGTAGTTTCGCATCAGGTCAATGCCTTTGACAAATTCAAAACTCATGGCCAACACCTCAACAACGTCCCAACTGTTATCGCCGCTGCCGTCATTAACCAAAAGAATCTCATACTTATCAGACAGTGTCTGCAAAGTGTCGCGCAATCTTTCTACGAGTACCTGCAAACTGGATTCACTGTTGTAAACGGGTACGACAACGCTAATGCCATTGTGCTTCACCAAAAACTATCTCCAACCAAAACTATCGGAACAACAATCCATATTAAAGACTAATCTGCCCTTGAAGCTGTTTACAAAAGAATTATCTGACATTTCCCATTTAAGCGTCTAAAAGCATGACTTTAGGCGATTTCTACGTCAATAGTTGTATATCATCCACTTTGAACTGTCAAGAAATTCCGCATATTTTTCAGTTACAGAATGCCTTGGCAACCACTTGCTCACGCGTATTTGTACAAAACGTTCCGGCAGCCAAACCATGGACATGAATATCCCGCCCGCAAGCGTAGCTGTACTATTCAGCCAGACGAACTCAATGCCGGGATTCAGAGCAGCGTGGAAGCCATCCGATGTCCCCATAGTCAGCATGGAACAGGCCAGCCACAATCTGTAAGTGCTTTTTTGTCGAATCGCAGCAGAAGAAATCCCGCGAGTAAAGTTGTAAGTTATTGTTGTAGGGCTACTTAGCCGCGCACAAACGGGAATTGGCAATCGTGAGCAGCATAAAAGCATTTTTTAATTGTTCCAGGCGGTAAAAACAAAAACGGCCCGCGAGTTATCCCGCGAGCCGTTAGCTGTTTGTGTAAACCTTTCGGTCTATTAAATAGCCGTTATTTTACTCTTGCCAGTACTCACCCATTTCACCTACATCCAGCATATCTACGAAGTCGGTGCCATCAAGATCACCTGTATTAAGATCGCCGGCGGTTAGCCAGTTATTACAGAGTATCATTAGGTCCGAGATATCCACATCACCGTCTCCGTCAATATCAGCGTCAAGTTTGGCAGTGATATCTTCAGTAAGATCAGCGGTTACATTGCTATAAGCCGGATCAGTCGGAGTGAATGTATAGTCTTCTTTGGCTGTAGTGACCGTGCCGGACCATCCATAAGACACCCAAACTTCATAGTAACCGGTTACATCTGTTGTATCTGTTCCGCCGCCGTTTGCCACTACCTGCACACCATCGATCGGAGTATCAAGTATGTTCTTAACATAACCGGATATACTGAATATTAACATCGTTCCTTCATAATCCTGATCCGCGATGTCAGCCATAACATTGCTGTAGCTAAGGTCATTCGGATCAAACACGTACGCGTTATGCGTCGGAGTCACATCGCCTGACCAGTCATGATCGACCAATACTTCATAGAAACCGTTCGGATCGGTGACACCGATGCCTCCGCCATCGTATTTAGCGGTGTAGTAGCCGCCACCGTTTTGGGGTGTTACAGTCACACCTTCGATTGGTGTTACGGCATCGTCTTCCAGGATGGTTCCGGAGATAATGAACGCTTCAAGATAACCGGTAAGGTCGAGCACGGTGTCACTGGTAACATTTGTAAGTGTCCGGCCAGCTTCGTTCGGGTCAAACATATAACCGACGGCATTTGGTTCAACTATTCCAGACCATCCGTAATCAACCGTTAATTCATAGTAGCCGTTCGGGTCGGTGACATCGGAATCTGCCGAGTCGCTCGTTTCTATCCGGATACCTTCGATTGCCGTTGTGTCGTCCGGCTCAAGTAAGTGACCGGAGATAACACGTGGTGCATGACCATCGGATACCACCAGATCGACTGCCGTGCCGCTTGTTGCAGGGCCTACCAGTGACTGGCTGATCACATCGCCTGCGGCAACCGTATCGCTGTTGGCTGTTGTAACGGCTCCGAGGACAAAGACGGCTGTGATATTACCTTCAGCGGTAGTCTGATCCTGACCGACTACATTCGGTATGCTCGGCAGACCGAGTGAAACGACTATATCGACAGCCGTCTCCGGAGGCACCGAACTTCCACCTATGGGATCCTGACTTATTACATTACCCGCCGCGACAACATCGTCATAAGCGGTAGTAACCGTTCCAACCGTAAGACCTGCTGTGGTAATGTTAGTCTCTGCAGTCGCCTGCGCCAAACCGGTTACATCGGGGACGGTAACTGGTAAGGTTTCTGTGGTAAAGCTTGTTAGATCACCTGTAGTTACTCCAGCGGCATTGACTGCATCTAAGCAGAAGTAATATGTGGTATTTTCAGCCATCGTTCCAGGATCGAAGAGCGTTCCTGCTTCAGTGCCCTTAAATTCAGAGGCATCGGGTGTTGGATCCGTGCCGAAGTAAACATGGCTGCCGGTAGAATCTGCTCCGGCTGTCCAGATAATGTCGGCGTCTAAATCGACATCTGTTGCGAGATGGAGCGGGCTTATATCGGTGTCCTGACCCGGTAGTGTTCCACCACCCGAAGAATAAATATACATCTCGTCGATATAAACCGTATCCGGTTCCTCATTTTTGAATGTTGCCGGGTCATCATCCCTCACCCGGATATGAACTGTACCACTCAGACCCTCTGGGAGAGAGGAGCTTTGTGCCACATTATCATCTGCCGTCTTGATAACTGTCAGCATGTCAGTGTATGTTCCGTCAGCACCTGTGGTTGAGTACGCGAATGTATAAGTATCCCCTTCGCTTTCGATATCTGTACCATACGCCTCTACATAGAAAGTTACCGGATCACCGCCGGCAACATTGATGGCCCATTTGTGTTCAAGGAAGGAAAATTTAGATTCAACTTCTTCCAGAATGGATTCGTAAACATTGTCGCTGGCCTGCGTATCGGTGTATGTTCCGCTGACCGTGCCATCAACCGCAATATCAGCATTGGCATAATTATCCTGTGGTAGAATAACCCCAGCCAGTGTTGTCGCCGATGACGAACCGGATACCGCGGTTTCATTATAGTTTACGGACAAATCACGGGCCTTAATACGGTATGAGTATAATGTACTTGCCGAAAGGCCGGTGTCTTCGTAGCTGTTATCGCTTATCCATCCGCTGTTATGTCCGCCTCCTGCCGTACACTCGAAGTAATACTCCACGCCGTTGGGGTCAACTGCTATGGTACTGGCCATAGCGACCGAAGTGCTTCCCGTTGCGTAAGGAGCAACCGCAAAAGTCGGGGCAGGACTTGGTGGTGTTGTATCCGTTCCCGGCGCTGCAAAGACAGCCGTTACGGACTTACTCGCATCCATTGTAAGCACCAGAGGATTATCCGAACCGCTGGCATCGCCTTCCCACCTGACAAATACCGTGCCAGAAGCTACTGCGGTCAACTCTACTGTTTCACCATCTGCGAATTGTGTCCTGTCCGGATCGGCGACGATGCTGCCGCTGCCGGTAACAGTTGCCGTCAGCGTAAACATTAACGCATTCAGTTGAGAATCTACAACTGCGTATCTTGCTGTCAGAAAGTCACGGATACGCTGGAATTCGGCTGCTGCTGAACCGGTTTGTTGATAGGGGTCGGTGTCCATAGCCGTTGAGATCACCGGCTCAATGCTGTTGACCATCGCCAGCAAATTTGACAGTTCCAACGGTCCGTCTATCATTTCTCTATAAATTGCAAGGTAATCCCCCTGAAAGGTCGAATAACCAAAGGGTGTACCGGTTTCATCTTCCTCTTTGATCAGGCCCTGCAAAAGATGCCCGTCACCCCAAAGGATGGACTGTCCGAGATTCCCACCCTTTAACCCAACGTCGAGGTCCCAGGGGAAATAGAGTCGGGGTTGCTGATAGTTTGGGTCGGTTCCCGCTGGGTCTGTTGACCAGTCATACCAGAAGAAATTGTTCATTTTATTGACCACGCCGTCAGTGTTGGCGATGAAACTATCAGCAGCGCCAAGAGCCAGGAGGTTCGGCATATTGACCCGCCACAGCGACTGGTCCAGCCAGTCTGCAGGCGCGGGGACCTCCGGTATTTCTCCCTCGGGTGGATGGTCGAACGGATACCAGTTGAACCCGAAAGGGTTGGATACAAAGGGGTCTTCGTGGGTCCTCTGTTCCCTTATCTTAAACAGCCACCCATCGTTGTCGATTCCGTGGTCGGTCAGGTATACCTTATCGACCTGTTCAATGTTGGTATAAATGCCCTTGTAGTCCCCGTTGATATAAACCTTGACCCAGTTAGAACGCCCGGTGACGAACCCTCCGGCAGCCTGATATATCTGCCAGTTCATCCCTTCGGATATCGTGGCGCCGTCGCTGCTGCATTCAAGGCTAAGCTTGGTTTTGCCTAAGAACAACTGGTCGGGATTATAATAGTTAATATCGAGTTTGAGTGAGACCTTCTGTGGATCGGCTTGCGAGGGCTCAGCCAGGTCACTCTTCCGCCGGATACCTATCAGGATGGGTCCGATTGTATCGCACTGAATGGTGGCTGGCCAATAGGTATGTGGGTTCTCTCGGGACAAACACCTTCCGGATCCGTACAATAAGTGCGCACTGTATCCCAATCATCCGGGTCCATTGTAATGTTCAATGTGAGAATCTGAGTTGGGTCAAACAGGTCGTTGGGGTCCAGCGCCTTTGCCGAACCTGTAAACAACACACCGACCGTAGCGACGACAATAAGTACCGCCAACTTTCTTTGCAACATTTGCGATTTCATCACTACTACCTCCCTAAGATTTTGCTAAGTAAACATTTCAGTCTTTATTCACACACTACCTCAGACACATGAGGGTTCACTTAAAATTTATTATTGCTTTTTGCCATATATTAATTCCCGCAGCCTTCAAGCCAGTCTTCAATCAATCTGTTCAGGTCTGCAAGCTCGATTTCGTCGGTCGGCGAACTGATGTCGCAATCTGCGTCCCAGTTCGCGCCACCGTTAATGGAAAGCCACGCAGCGCCAAGCCTGCCAACGTCTGCAAAGTCAACACAACCGTCGCCGATGATATCAGCGGGATTTGTCGAAATAGATATTTCCGACGAATAGGATGAACTTGCCGGATTTCCATTATTATCGGTATGACCTACTTTTACTCCTTCGGTGGTACTTGCGGCGAATTTGGCCATCGCAGCAGGCGAAATCCCCACATTCGCTGACCCGCTGCCGATAACACTGAGCGTTATCCTGTACATATCGTCGGCGACTGACAGTCCCTCAGTAAAGCTGGTGGTATATCCGTTGATGGTATCCATTCCCAAATCACCATCCGTTCCCTGCTTCTGCTGCAGCGAAACGCGGGTTGTATTAAATGAGCCTAAAGGCTCGACAGAGACAACCTTTACAACGTCAGCGGTGTCAATTATTACATCATGAATGTATTGCATAATTCCGTTTTCTTCACCGCCGGTGGTATCGGCCCCGGCTGTAACTTCACCCTCAACCGTAATCTCAACGGTATCTCCTACAAGCAGCGTTGAAAGTGTCCTGCCGGATGGGATATAAACAGAAGTGTTAATTCCGCATGTTACACCCACATTTGAATTCAGCGTCACGCCTGTCGCCGCTGGTGTCGTACTGTCATATGTAACCCCGACGATCTGCCCGGCCGTATCACCCTGGAAATTCAGCACCCACTGCATATCGCTTGCTTCGATGCCGTTATCTCCCGTTCCGTCAACATCCCAGGGTTTGGTCTGTGTTGCAGGGTCGCCCCTGTCAGTCTCCGGAGCATCCAGAAAGCTGTTGCTGAAGATCCAGTCATCATCCCCAAAGACTGCCGCGATCTTTGTAATGTCTTCACCATCGCAGTCGCCGTCACGGTCAATGTCACCCGGAATAAACGGAACGGCAAGCGGATTGATTCGTCCAGCCATAATCTCGTATGATCTGGCCGTCAAAAAGTCATAATCCTGCCCGATTGCATCATCAAGCCACAACGGTACGTGAGTAAAATAAGGCTGGACCGCATCAGGGTCTGAATTAGGGTCGTTCACATAAAAGAATTCCAGACTGTTCTCTACGCTTTCACCTCGAATCCACTGCTCCGTTGCTGTGTCCTGCCAGTTGTTTCCATTGGACATTTCGCCTGAACCTCCCGTTGACGGCGTCCAACCGTCGCCCTTTGTACGATAATCCACCCGCGAAATAGCGTCCGGGCCGAAATTAGACGGGTCGTCAAGGGCGTGGACACGGCGATGTGGCAGGCCGGGCTGAGTACTTCCATCATCGACGTGCCGGCCGTCGGTATCGTACTCCCAGCCGGCGTTGTCCTCGAAACTGACTTCGTCAACGATCTCCAGATCATCGCTAAGGTCGCCAACGGTGGTCAAACCTGACAGGTCCAGACAAGTGCCGCCCATCCCATCGGGCTGTCCTCTGTCAATATTTCCATCACCCCATTGATCCTGCTCCTCTACAGGTGTGATAAGTTCAGCATCGTGTGCTATATCCTTACCCCATCGCAGACCGTTGGGGTCAGTTGGCCGGGCCTCTGTTCGGCCGGGCCGATTGCGTATTAAAATAATAGTAGTTGAACCGTCATTTGAAATTTTACCGGGATCGTCCAAACCACCATTCCAGAGATATGTCCACTGGCGGAAGTTAGAGTCAGACAGACACGTCGGGTACCAGAAAGATGATTCTATCCCTAAGACCAATATACCGTTAGACCCAAGCGTCAGACCGTCCAGACTTAGACCCAAGCGTCAGACCGTCCAGACTGAAAAATTCATCAATCTCAGGAGTTGGTACAGGAAGATTGTCAGGTAGATAAATACTGTCAAGCGGATAGTACTTTTGTTCCGTACCGTTAAGAACCGCTACCGCATATCCATCGAGTTTCATGCCGGGTGTGCCGCCAAACTCGATAAATTCGTACACACTATCCGTCGAGGCCGGGGGATTGATAAAGACTTCGTTGATGAATACGGTCGCCTCAGCCGAAACCGACAACAACAGCGCAGCGAGGGCCACCAACCCAATACTCGCCTTCCCTCCTCCTGCCTTCACCATTTTCCTCACCCTCAACCGATAAAAATTTTCTACCTGCCATACATGGCAGGGAAATTCGGTTTTTACCCTCCCTGGTGTAAAAAATGAACCAGCTGAACCGATGAACCTTCCGGCCAGCCCTTCTTCCGTGAATGCGATATAAAACCCAACATGCCATCGGCATTAGGGTTGATTTAGCCCATATTCCCATGTAAAATGGGCGAACGAGTCTCTTAGGTAAATGAGGCGGCTCCCCTCTGTTAACGCAAAAAATACACCGCACCCCCTGGCGTTAAAGTGGAAAACCGAACAAAAGCAAAAAGCTCATCTACCACTCTTTATTTCATAGAAACCGCGTTTTAGCAAATTTAAGGTAGCGAAGTCAAGCTTTTTTTGAGGAATTTGGCTTGTGCAGGTATTTTTTTTCTGACAGCATCCTCATTCGACCTTGATAATCGCACCGTCAAAGTTAAGGCTGCTTACAGCAAGAGAAGGCGTGAAGACGTCAGATGTCATCGTCTGGCTCTACCACGCCCGGCAGGACTCGAACCTGCGGCCTACGGATTAGAAATCCGTTGAGCAAAAACGATAACGACTGTAAAAACAACAACTTACAGCAAGCCGAATCAGGCGCTTACAAACCAGCTTACAAACAAAACTCCAAAACAGCCGAAAATCAGGCTCACGAACTACCCCACGAACTGGCTGAGATAATAGCGGTATGGCCGGACCTGCCTGTCCACATCAAAGCGGCAATCAAGACGTTGGCTCAGGTGTAAATGATGGGGTTTTAGGGTCAGGGGAGTGTTCAGTAATGTTCAGGTTTTGAGGGTCAGGGGCTATACTCAAGTGTACGGAAATGTACGGTTTTGGGCGGCATGGCATGATGACAAATGATGGCATTTGGTAGCAAAAGATAGATTTACAGCCAGAATACGAAAAAACTGTTAGTCGGACAAAGTCGGATAAAACCTACGAAAACCTACAAAAACCTACGGTAATATACGAAAATGTACGGCCAAAACCTGTTAAAACCTATGGTTTGAGCTGTCACAGATGGTAATCTGGGTAAAATAGTTCTTGACAAACCTGATGGGAGGGTGTAGAATCAGTATTCGTTGTGTGAATCTGTAGGTCTGTTGCATAAGCTTACAAAAAAGGAGGATGTGAAGCAATGCGAAGGATATTTATGTTACTAACTGCCCTGATGACGGTATGGGGGTTTTCGGTGCAGGCGCAGGCCACCTTGATACTCCTCGGTACGGATACTCTGAGCAATCGACTGATCTATGACGATGACCTTGACATCACCTGGTATGATTATACGAACCCCATCGGTACGCAGCAGAGCCAGATGGGCTGGGCGGCTGCCTTGACGGTAACATTCAGCGGGACCGATTATACCGGCTGGCGTCTGCCGTCAACGGTGGATGGCCCATATGTTCATGGCGTTGACGGTACCACCACAGCTGGCTATAACATCACAACGAGTGAGATGGGTCACCTCTATTATACGGAGCTTGGAAACCTGGGATACTATAACACCAGTGGCGTCTATCAACCAGGTTTTGGCCTGAACAACACCGGTGACTTTCAGAATTTGACAGGCGTTACCGCCGGCATCTACTGGTCTGGCACGGAGTATTCTGATGATACAACCAACGCGTGGAACCTCAGTTTCTACGTCGGCAACCAGCAGAGGATCCTTAAGAGCAACAACTACTACGCGATTGCCGTGCATCCCGGCAAGGTGCCAGAACCTGCTACGGTTTTACTGCTTGGTTTGGGTGGTTTGGCTTTGAGAAAACGCAGAGTATAAGTAATACTTTAAATTCAAGATTAAAGGGCTGTTACTTAGCAGCCCTTTTTTTATGCGCAGACTTGTCGTCAAAGATGGTAAGAAATGGTAAGGTTGATATGGGGAAATATGGGGTTTAGTGGGGTTCAGTTGGGTTAAATGTTGTCTAATGTTGGGTTCTGAGAGCATTGAAATTGTTAGATAATGATAGGGTAATTGTTCACTAATGGTCACGTTTTGAGGCTCTGGAAGTGTACGGAAATGTACGTGTGCAGGGTAGGCAGGTAATATATAGTAATATAAGGGAAATATCAGGGTGAGCAGTTTACGTTAATCTACGTGTAAGACATGATGGACTATATACTAATGTATAGTAATGTAAGGGAAATATCGGGGTGCGCAGTATACGCTAATGTACGCCAAACTATATGATAATATAAGGTTTTGGCTGGCAAAATGGTAACTGTCGGCAGGGTTATGACCAGAAAAGGCCGGATTCGGCCTGTGGGAAAATGTGGGACAGAATACTATATAAAGACTACACCTGCACCGCCAACATGTTGACAAATGTTGACTTCAGGGCTTAACCTTTGGGCAAGCTGCTGACAAATACTGACGTTTTCTGCGAAGCAGCAAACCGCCAAGACCAAGCAAACAAAGCGTTGTTGGTTCGGGGATAATTGTAAAGGCGATGTTTTCGATTGTTGGACTATAGCCAGCGACATCGACAAGTTGAATACTGAACGTATTGAAGTCCTCCCACGTGCCGGCCAGGATGTTTGTTGACTCGGCGAATTACCAGTCGCGACAGAGAATCTCGATATGCAAATTCGGCACAACCACCGGCGGATCAACCCCGTAATCCCACTTCCACGCAAGTTGACCACTTTCGATATAGTCAATCCTTCCGCCGCTAAGAGTAGTGGTGGCATTATTACCTATGTCAAGGTGTCTCAATTCTCCACCAGAAAAATTTAAGGAACTATTATCAGCAAGATTTAATTCCCAAATGCCACCAAAAAATTCTTGAAGTGCAGATGTGCCTTGTATCGTTGCCGAACTATTCACCCATAACGTTATCATATCATCCCCTCCTTCATCTATCATTAAGAGGGTTTCGGTTCCATACAAATCGGGTATGGGACCATAGCTATCAACAACATAGGTGTAGGAAGCAAAACCGGGGCAAGCAAGCAAACGCTATTGATAATAAAATTGTTTTTTCATGATAATTCCCCATTTTGTAATTCAGATTTATTATACAGTTTATACCCTTAAAAGTCAAGATTTTAGTTCTGGCTCAGAATCTCCTCCAGAAACGCCCTGATCTCGTTACCATTGTGCCGGTATAAACTCATCTACATCGGTTTGCGTGATGATATGCTTGGGCAGGTAGCGTACCGGTTCCAGTTCTTTGCCCTGGAACCACTCGGCAGCGGTGTGTACGGCAATAGCGCCATCACCTTCAGCTGATTGGTAAGTGATGGCCAGGGCATCGCCGGCCTTGATCGAGTCCATTCCCGTCTTGCTGTTGCCTGCCGCGACGATCACAATATCTTTTCTTCCAGACTTGTTGATCGCTTCCAGTGCTCCGGTCATCGAGAAACCGTCCCCGGCGAGAATCAAGCCTTTCAATTCATCACCGTATTTAGTTAACCACGCCGAGACCAGCTGCATCGTGCCTTCCGCTTCCAGATTGGCCGTATCCATTACGAGCAGCTTCATGTCGGGTGCGTATTCGGCCAGTTCGGTTATCGGAGAATAAGTGCGTGCAAAGAACGGCGAACTGCCCGGCATATGCCGGACGATAGCATATCCACCCTTTTTGTCCAGCGCATCGGCAAATTTTCTGGCCAATATGCGGAACTGTCCCCAGTCGTCAGGCCCGGTCCAGGCCAGGCAGTATTTCATTGCCTCATCGCATGGAATGGTATTAGACGTAATGCATGGGATACCAGCTTTATTGATGCGTCTGAGCAGGGGTGTACAGGCCGTGGCATCAACAGGCGCGAAGATAATCATGTCTGGACGCTCATTGACGGCCTGGTTGGTCTGCTGAGACTGCAGGTTCACATTCCAGTTGCTGTTAAATATCTTTACTTCCATCTTATAGGCTTTAGCCATGGTCTTGAATCCATTAACATACGCGGTCCAATAGGGATGATCGCCGGCTTTTAGAAGAGTTATGCGTTTTCCACGCGGTCCGTCTTTGGGAGATTTGGGCATGTCCACCTTCTGGACGTCCCACCCGGCGTATTCAATATCCCACCAGTGCCCCTTGTCCGCATCCGGAAGTGCCTGTGGATTTTTCGGGCGCCTGGGCACTGTAACCATCTCGGTCTGCGGCAAAATATACGGCTGGCCGTCGGTTCCCCTTAAGGAATATATATCCACTTGGACATTGGCATTGTCGTCTGTGGCATTTATTGGGTTCGAAACTATCCGGGCAGGCATAGTTTTATGTATGAAGTACATAGCGAAAATCGTTACGATACCCATGATTGCTGCGATTGTAATACAAGTCAAACTGAAACGGCCTTTGTCGGTCATTGTTCCATCTTCATTTTCTTTTTCATTCGTTACAGACCATTGATGTCCCATGGTCTCGGCTTCTTTTATCAGGTCCGGCCTTTGTCCCTTTAGCAGGTCATGCCGGTATATCACAAATGCTTCGTAAAGAACAACCAACGCGAGGATTATACCGTTGATAAATATCTGCACTTCAAAACCAAGACCGAAGCAGCCGATGCCGTTAAAAAGTGTTGTCAGCATCAGGACGGCAAAGTAACTTTTCAGTACACTTCCTTTGCCGCCGCTCATAAGAGCGCCGCCTATGATCACTGCCGACAGTACCGTCATAAGCGTACGGTTACCCAGCACAGCCGCCGAAGTCATTGAACTCAGGCCGGCTGCAAAAAGTGCTCCGCCAATAGCGGCGGTCATTGAGCAGACAACAAAACCGGAGATCATGTAGCGATCCCGCTTCAGACCTGCCAGCCAGGCGGTCTCGGCGTTGCCGCCGATGATGAAAAATGCACGGCCCAGGGGGGTCTGGTTCAGAAAGAATGTAAATGCAAAAACCAGGATAAGCGTTATGATCACAATCGGAGGAAAGAAAGTAAACAGCGGCGTCTCCAGCCAGTCGGCAAAGCGAAAATCATTGATCGCCTTTGACCCGCCTTTGCTGTACAGATGCATCAAACCCGTTACCACCGTCATCGTTCCGAGCGTGACTATAAATGAGTTGATTCTGGCCTTTACGACCAGCAGCCCGTTGGCCAGCCCTACGGATGCTCCGGTAAGTACGGCAAGTGTGATCGCTCCGCCCCAGCCAAGTTTTGGCTGTAAGCCAATCGTCAGCATGCCGCAAAGCATCACCACTGCCCCGATCGACAGGTCGAGTTGGCCGAGGATAAAGATAACGGTAAAGCCGATTGCAACAATGGCATTGAGGCTGGCGCCTTTCAGTATGGTCGTGACATTATGTGTCGTGAAGAAATTGGGAGCAAATAAAGACAATCCTGCAAAGAGCATCACCAGCATCAGCAGTGCCCGGTTGTTATCGAGGAACTTTGTGAGGCGGCATGCGCCTGACTTCTGGCGGGTAATACAGTTTTCCTGTTGGCCGGGAAGTTTATGCATAATCTTTCCCCCGCTTGCGTAACTGATACTGGCCCAGTCCGACCACGGCGATAAAGATGGCTCCGGTCACAATATTCTGCTGGAATGTATTAATGCCCATGAATGTCATGATGTTGGCCAAAAGTCCGATTACCAGAACACCTCCGAACACACCCAGCATATTTCCCCTCCCGCCGCTGAGCATCATCCCGCCTATCACAACAGCGGTTACCGATTTGAAGTCATAGCCTCTGCCCAGATAGAACACACCGAGTTTGTTCATTGAAGTTATAAAGATACCGCCAATCGATGCACAAAAAGCGGCCGCAAGAAAGTTCATCAGTACGATACGCGGGACATTGATACCCGTTGTTTTTGCAGCGGCCCGAGATGAGCCTATCAGTTTAGATTCGATCCCAAACCGGGTGCCCGTCATCACGAAGTGGCCTATGATGAACATCATTACCATCACCACGATGATCAGGGGCACAGGGCCTATGGTTATGCGGAAAATGTTAATAAATGCCGCGCCGACTGTACCGAGCTCAATATCGGGGTAGACCTGGTTATTGCTCCAGGTAAAACGCATAAATCCTTCCATAAAAAACGCGACGGCCAGCGTCCAGATGATTGGATTGGCATTGAACCGTCCTATCACAAAACCGTTCAGAGCGCCGATCAGCATCCCTGCCAACACGCCCAGAACAAGTGCCGGAAACAACCCAAAGGGCAATGCCGCCACACTGATGATTCCGGAAAATGCCATGATCGAAGGAATGGATAGGTCGGCCATATTACCAGAGCGGGTCACAAAAGCCATGCCGGCCGACACGATGCCAAGCAGCACTATTGCGTTGAGAATACTCATCAGATTATCAGGCGTAAAAAACTTGTCGGAAACCAGCGAACCGATAACGAGCAGCAGCAGGACCGGTAGAAAAATACCGACACGGTCGTATATTGCCGCAGGCCGGGGCAGGTCTTTCGTCTTGTTACCTGGCTTCATTCAACTCTCCATTCATTGCCAACAGAACAGATTCCTCCGAAAGCTGATCTTTTTGCATTTCGCCGATCAGATGTCCATCACGCATTACAACTACACGGTCTGACAGACCGACCAGTTCCGGCAGGTCCGAGCTGATAAGAATGATCGTCTTACCGCTGTCAGCAATTTCCATTACGGCCTGGTGTATCTTCATCTTCGCCTTGACATCTACTCCGCGAGAAGGTTCGTCAAGAATCAATACGGTCGGATCGGCGGCGATACACTTGCCCAGCAAAACTTTCTGCTGATTACCGCCGGAAAGGTTGCTGACGTCTGCAGATGCCGATGAAGTAATGATATCAAGTCTGTTAATCAATTCTGAGGTGGTCGAGTTTTCGTGGCGCGATGAATATATACCGCAGTGTGTGTGGCGGCGCAATATCGCCGATACTATGTTCTGCATTACCGGCAACCGCAGAAACAGGCCGTCCGTTTTGCGGTCCTCTGAAAGATACAGCAGGCCATGTTCCATTGCTGCCGAATACGAATGATTCTTCAATTCTCTGCCGTCCACTCCAACCGACCCGTTGTCAATGGGATCCAGTCCACACACCGAACGCGCCATTTCGGTTCTGCCCGCTCCGGTCAGGCCGGCCACACCCAGTATCTCGCCTCTGCGAGCCTCGAACGATACATCATGAAAGAAACCCTTGCGTGTCAGGTTGCGAACATTCAGGACGGTCTCGCCAAGAGTCGGCTTGCGCTGAATATAAAACTGATCTATCGTCTTTCCCACCATCATCTGTACCAGCGTAGCCGGAGTCACTTCCTTAATGGATTTCGTGTCGATTTTGCGGCCGTCCCGCATAACCGTAACCCGGTCGGCAATCTCAAATACCTCCGACAGATGATGTGAGATGTAAATGATCGTCATTCCGCGGTTTCTGAGCTGCCGAATGATTTTGAACAGGCGATCTACCTCCTCACGCGACAAAGCCGAGGTCGGCTCGTCCATTACCAGCACGCACGGATTACTTCCCAGAACCTTGGCGATCTCTACCAGTTGTCCCTGGTGCTGGCTGATCTCCTCGACCGTCTGGAGCGGATCCATATTCAGACCGACTCTATTAAGCAAACGCGATGCCTGCTGCAGCATTGCCTTTCGGTCCAGCCAGAAACCATATTTGCGAGGTAAGCGGCCAACCAGCAGATTTTCGGCTATGCTAATGGGCCGGGCCAGACTGAGTTCCTGGTAGATCATACCGATCCCATAGACCTTGGCAATAGCCGGAGAATGCAGTGCGATCTCCTTGTGTCCAATGTATATGCTTCCGGTATAATCATTGAATGAGCCGGCCAGAATTTTCATCAGCGTGCTCTTGCCAGCACCGTTTTCGCCCATGAGGGCATGTACTTCACCGGCCCGGGCCTCAAAATCAACTTCTTCCACCGCCAATGTGCCGGGATACCGCTTCGATACACCCTTCATCCGTAGAGCAATGTCAAAATTGTCAGAGTCAGATGTCATATATTTTGTCAGTTTAAGCTGTTACGCAATTCTCGTCAATCGCAGTGGAATACCTCCTCCATATCTGCCCACCACTCGCCTTCGGCCCTGTTGGCAAGAGGCTCCTGACAGGGTTTGCATACATCCCACCACTTCTGTGTCATCTCATTATCAGCCATCTTAGCAGAATCCGCCTCAAAATCTTCGCCAGTATATTCTAAGTAACTAAACAGGTAGCATTCCCGTCCGGCAGCTTTCTTAGATAGATCGAGTAATTTGTAAAGTTGCATTCAGAGAGCATCTTCAGCACTTCCGGCCAGACATTGGCATGCAGCTTTTTGTATTCGTCAAGTTTCTCCTCTTTAGCGCCTATAACCCAGCCAAATCGCTTCATTTTTTCCGTCCTTTCAGGAATAAATTCCATATTCATTTATCGCATCAAACATCGCGAGGACATTTTCTACGGATGTTTCTTCTAAAATTGTATCGTGACTTGCGCCGGCGATATATCCGCCGCCCGGCATCATTGTCTCAAGAACCTTGCGCGTATCTTCTTTGACACCTGCGGTATCTTTTTCCATTAAAGTATGATGTGAATCGATAGCACCGTTGAAAACTATCTTATCGCCAAACTCAGACTTGAGTTTCGCAAGATCCATGCCCCTGCATGAAGTTTGAACCGCATGTAAACTTTCAATGCCGGCATCGATCATGCCTGGGATCAACTCATAGATACCGCCGCAGCAATGCATCTGAGTTTTTAAACTGTAAGAATGCCCAAGATCACACAACCTTTTCAGATGAGGCACCATGAACCTGTCGAACATATCGGGGCTCATCAAAGGCCCTGTCTGACTGCCGAAATCGTTGCCAATAAAGAATATGTCAATAGCATCAGCTGCGGTATCGAAGATCCTTTTGCTAGCTTCGAAATAATAATCGACAAGATGTTTAAGGACAGCATCTACAACTTCCGGCTCGGAAAACATTTTGATATAGAGATTCTCCATGCCAATAAGGTCGATCGCGTCATGCCAGAACGGTGACCAGTCGCCGCCGAGGATCGCATACTGGCTGTTGTAACCCAGAGCTGTTGATTTTATCTTTGAAACATCCATCCACGCAGGGTCAGGCCAGGGATAATCATGAACCTGCTTAATAGTTGCATCCGCTAATGGGTGACTTAACGGTTGGCCATAACCATATCCTTTGCGTTCAATACCGAAAGGGGTTCTGCCAGTAGCCTGCTCATGTTCCAAATCAAATTCCGGCCCCACATATTCGCTGAACACGCGCCTGAAATCATCTCGAAACCGAAGATTAAGCCCCTCGTCATCAAGGTTTAATTCCTTCTTTGCTTTTTCCCAGAACTCTGCAGATGCGCCGCACCAACAAGGAACCCTGTCCGGCAACTGATGTTCAAAAACTGATAAAACTCTCTCTCGTGAATTCATCTTGTTACAACCGTCAATATTATTTTTCAAATAAATAAACATCAACCAACGTTACAAGCTTCTTCCATTGCGATCTGTGCCCATTCCCATAGCCGCTGGGGTTCATAGCGAACAGTTGAAATATCCTTCATGATAAATTCGATATGACAGTTGCCCTCTGCTTTTTCAATGACTTCTCTGATCGCTTCGCGAGCTTTTGCCGGATCCCAGTCTGTTTCAGCAAAAATCGCCGGGCTCTGCTTGCGGCTGATAACATAATCACGGCCGATCTCGCTGATGGCCCGCTCAAGATCACACCATGGGCTGACAGATATCTTCCGGAGATTCGGTATCTTACGCAAAATATCCATTTTCTTATCGAGCGGTTCACAGCAGCCGTAATAGGTCAAGCCAAAACGCTCCAACCATCGCATGTCGTGCTTAACAGTAAACTCCCAGTGCATCTTAGGAGAGACTTCCGAGAATATTTGGGCATTGGAACAACCCCACATATTATGCGCCCGAACGTGATTGGCATCATATTTATCACCCGGAAGCTGGTTCGTATACCCATAGCCGCCGGAACCGACACGCGTATTATCATTGTCCAGTGACAAAAGATTCATCTGCTCAAACTGATCCAACTCGGCCATCCACGCATCGACCATACGAGATACAGCAGCATTGACCATTTCCGGCCTCATTATCATATCCATCATCGCTTCTTGGATGCCCCACCATCGGATTAGATAATCCCACGGCGTAAACCATATATGCGTCTGTCCTTGCTTTTTGACCGGCATGATTCCATTGTAAACTTTACACATCGCCTGATAGCTGAATTCAGTTGCCTCTTCATTATGCGTGATAGTCGGCATCTTGATCTTTTCAATATCTTCAGGCTCCTTGATCTGGATTTTGAAATGCCGTGAAACAACATCACTGGTTTCATCTGACTTTACAATATCAACGTCTTCGATAACGCCGAAGTCAGTACTGTGTATCGCCAAAGGACAGGCAAGGTAATCATTGACAACCATATCGCCAGGCAGGTGTTTCCATTGATAAATGGTTTTTCGCAGTTGATATTCCTGATCACGTGCCCATGGGTGTTCGGTTTGCAGCGTCAACTCATCATCGACATTCATCTCATTCCAGCATATCTCATTGACCCAAACCATCGGCCTTTCGGATTTAAGATCGTTGAGCTTTGTCCAGATCTTTGCTTTTTCCTTATGAATCGGCAAAGAAGCTATCTCGGCAACTTCACTAGCCAGGCGACGCAGTATTTCATTATCTTTCTCAGAAAGCTTAATCTCAGCCGCAATAGGCGGCGGTGTATGGTGACTAGGATCATGTAACATTTAATACCTTTCTAAATTTGCTTCTGCTTTGTCTGATGGAAGCTATAGTTGTAGGTCATATTCGCCAAGATTCAGCGGATATTGTCCGTATTCGCGAACAAGCTTGACAATGTAATCATAAGTATCCCCCGATATATTGCTCGCAACCGAATGGTCCGACTGGAATATGTACTTGCCGCCTTTAGCTGCATTGAGTTTGCGGAGAACTTCTTCGCGGATCATATCCTTATCGCCTGTCTCCCATACTTGCATATTGCTGTTGCCGCACATTCCCAACCTGTGACCATACTTCTTACGAAGTTCAACCGCATCAAGATTGGCCTTGGCCTCTAGCGGATTCATAGCATCGATGCCGATCTCGATATAGTCTTCAATAATTTTGTTGATGTCGCCGCAACCGTGATATATAACCATCAGCCCCTTGGAATGTGCATATTCAGCAATAGCCTTTACCCACGGTTTAAAGTGCGTCCGCCAATAGTCAGGTGAAAAGAACAAGCCCTTTTTATAAGCAACATCACCCCATATCATGAAACCATCGAGAAGGCCATCAGCAGCTTCAATTTCGGCTTTGGCACAGTCCAAATAAAACTGTCCGATCTTATTGATAACCTTACCCATGCGCTCCGGATACATACCGATCCATAACATGTTATTTTCCGGCCCGATCAACCGCGTCAGACATTCATTGACTTCAATGATACTGCCGAAAACCGGGAAATCTGGATACAGGGATTTTACCGTTCCGATCCATGCAGGCGAGTTTCTTTCAAAACCGTCACCAACACCGGCGATCTGATTGTCGCCTGCCTCATAATAGCGTCTTCTGTCATAAGCACCATCAAACACCAATGCCTCAAGCTTCTCTATAGTGTCTGTGTCAAAGCCAATGAACTCCGGCATAGGTGCATCAAACTTCTTCCGCAGGATAGACCTGAAACCAGTTCTGACAACAACTTCCTGGTCGTCTTCTTTGAGTGTTTCGAATCGCTGAATAAACGGATCCATATTAGGTACCGTCACAATCCAGTCAAGATCATAGTGGTAATACGGACTTGCATCATCAGCTAAACCAAGATCCTTTCGCCATTGCCTGGTAAAATCTCCCCAGAAGAAATCACTGATGGGTACACGATCCGGTTCTTGACCGGAAAGTGTCATTTTCATACGCTCAAGCTTTTTAAGTGTATTCTCTTTGCGTTTTTGACTGGAATTTTTACCAACGGTCTCAAACATCCCCATAGCTGCAACTTTCAATCTTAAACAGTATTTTAATCATTTCAGTATATTCATTGCTGTCTTGCTCAAAAAGTCGAACTTATTCGTCCCATAGACGGATTATTATACTAAATCAACTGTAAAAAACAAGGAACAAACTAAGACCAAAAACTGAACAAATCCGTTTTTTTTGCGTCATTTTACCGTGTGCTGTTTATATATCTTAAATTGTAAGCATAATCCTTAAATCAACTTTCCATGAGCATGACAGTTTCAATATGCTTCGCTAAATTCCTGTCACTAAAATGTCTCCACAAGCACATCTTTTTAGCCCGAAAGACAAAAATCGCCCCAATTTTTCAGGCCAAAAACTAACTTTTTTAGAAATTTTTGCACGAAATAGTATATTGAATCCGTGTGTTTGCCACCGACCTTTACACACTAACTACGTTATTGCTCTGCGCAAAAGTGAAAGTTATCTAAAATTTCAAAGTCCCCTAAATCATTCGATCGCCCACATCGTGACCGTCTCCTGGTCTTTGATGAAAATGCGGTTGCCTGCGATTACCGGATGCGCATAGGTTGGCGTCTCGGCCACCTTGTAATTTGCGATCTCGGAATATGCCTTTCCATCCGGTTTGTAAACGATCAGCTCGGAGGTGCTGGGCAGAGCGAGCATGGACGAGCCAGCACTGACGATAGCTGCGAAGCCGCGACCGTGCTGAGCTGTATCGGTCCAGGCCGTGCTGCCATCCTTGGTGTTGATGCAGTAAAGACTGCCGCGGTTCGAGAAACCGAAGAGTGCCCCATCTTTGAGGACTGGTGTATTGTATTGCGGGGCGAGATCAGGGTTGCTCCAGATTTCCTTTGCGGCGAAGCCACCGTCTTTCTTTTCGATTTTAACGGCTTTGGCGCCCCGGCCAGCCCCAGTGTAGATTACCGTTTGGCCGTCAATAATAGGGGTGGCAGCATTGTAGGCCCTTCTCTCCGGAGCAAAGGGGAGTTTCCACAGGAGCTTTCCATCGGCTGCGCTGACGCCCACTACGCTCTTTTCCGTGAGCGCCACGATCTGCTCAGTGCCGTCAACCGTCAGAACAACAGGCGAGGCGTACTCCGGGCCTTCCTCTGCCCATTTCCATTTTTCGGTGCCGGTTGCCAAGTCGAAGGCTATGATGGCTCCATTACCCGCTGTGCCGAGCTGCACAACGGCTGCTCCATCCACAATAAGCGGGGAGCACGATGTGAAGAACTTCGGCACCACCTTGGGATACGGGTCCTTTCGCCACAACATCTTACCGCTGCCGGTGTCCAGGCAGGAGACCACCCCACCTACGCCAAACGTTACGACCTTGCCATCGGCCACGGCGGGCGAGCTTCTCGGTCCCGGATGCCGACCCGCCGCTCCGGTTACTTCCTGCGCAGCGTACTTGTCTCGCCAAATCTCTTTTCCATCGGCTGCATTCAGGCACAAGGTAACTTCATCGCCACCTTGCCGCACGAAGACATATAGCTTATCCCCCACTAGCGCCGGTGTCGCATCACCTGACCCAACGGTCGTTTTCCATTTTTGCACAAGAATGCTGGGCCATTTCGACGGCGCGGTAAAATCGTTAACCTTGCCATCCCGATTGGGTCCTCGCCACTGCGGCCAGTCCTGAGCCAAAACGCAACCCGCGAACATCAGGGCCACACAGCCGACAAGCACGACCTTTCTTCGATTTGTCTTTTTCATAATACATACCTCCATTTGATAGGTTGAAATCCGGCTTATTATAATATTCCGTCTCATCTCACACAAATCAAATCTAAGCCTATTTTCTTATTTGTGGTCTCCCCTAAACCGGACCTGGCGCGGGGATAACTGCTGTAAAAAAGGCCCAGGCGGTTAAGCCCAGGATTGATTCTAACGCCCGAAGTTGAATTGGCCCCATGTTGTACTGGCGGGGAAAAGGCCCGGAGACTAAAAACCCCCGGGCCTATCCTTGCCTGCTTAAAAATCATCGTCAAGGCTTTCGACTTGTCGTTTGCGGGACTCAGTGTCGGTCTTGGCATATATGGCCGTCGTAGTTGGTGAAGCATGACCCGCTTGGTCCTGAACGAACCGTAGGTCGTGTTCGGTATTGTATAGCCTTGTTAAGTAAGTGTGCCGCAGCATGTGCGGATGCAGTTTGCCGATTCCGGCATGTTCACCGATACGCTTGACACGGGTATATAGTCCCTGATAAGAGATTCGGCCCCCCCATTCACTCAACAACAAAGGGTCATTAGGTTTTGAGTTTTTACGGTGTAGCTTGACATATCGGGCAATGCGATTTTTCAGTGTTTCGTTAATCTCGATTGTACGGACTACATTGCCTTTGCCATTGCGAACCCAAACAGAATCCTTGCCATGTGATATAGGCAGGTCGGCAATGTTCAGATTGCATAACTCAGAGGCCCTTAGACCGGTACTGACAAGCAATTCGATAATTATCTCGTTGACGATGTTTCGATAACTGCCTCTTGCCCTTGCCGCGTCGGCCATATCCCGGACGTGTCGGCGCAGCTTTTTTAGCTGGACTTTGCTTAAATGTTTATCGGGTGTCAAGCCGCCGCGATGTTTTGTTTTCTTTTTCATAGTTTATCTCCAAAAAAAGTGGAGCGCGGGTTAAAACGCCCCGATTATTGTTTACAGCATAACACCTGATTCGATTTCTTGTAACATCATTCGGCAGTTGTTATGACACCTTGCAGCCAGTCTGACATAGCTTTCGATAGGCTTTCCGTTCAGATTCTCGGCGGTTGCAATATCCCGACAATGCTCAGCAAACGCCCGGGCAAGTCCCTGATTAGTTAGGGCTATATCGATACACCTTGACAATAACGGGTTTGCGTCAATCTGGTCTTCAAACAGCTTTTCTTGCCCCTGTCTGGTCGTCGTGAAGATAAACGTCACATAGTCCGGCAGGCGCTCCAGAAGGCCCAGCAATCGCCGTATAGACGCCTTGCGGAGCCCATGGGATTCATTGACGATATACGCCTTGCAGCCGCTTTACTCCGTATCACATCGGGCAGGATCACCACGGCAAAGGTCGGGACGCCGACAGGACAGGACAGGCGGTGCAGACCTGCAAAGGCAGTGCAGACACGGTGCAAAGGTGGTGGATTGTGCATGTAGAACGGGACGGCAGACACACACAACAGCCGACAAGGCCTGAACATAACACCATTAAAACAAAGGACTTACGCCCCCCCGGGGTTGAAAGGCATAACCCCCAAGCCCGCCCCCGTCGCGCATGTCATAGTCTGCCCCGACAAATATGTCGATTTTGAGATAGATGGGGGGTGGGGGCGGGGAAGGCCCCCCCGGTCGGCAATGTGTATATACCGCCCCGGCAAGTAAGTCACTTTACGAATTCTGGACAAACCAGCACCCCTATACACGCGCAAGGGGGGTGCTTTGCATGGGGGGGCTATGTAGTTATAAAGGGCGGTAAAGCAAAAACATTAGGAGTCCCGAAAAATAGGGGGGTAAGATTCCTATGAAGCAAGGATGCAGGCGCTTACAAAAGTTGATTGAAAATATTTTTTCTGTCTGTTATGAATTCTGGATATGGCGTATCTTGAGGGTGTGGTAAATCAATATTTTCTTGCAATCCAGTTTGTTATGGCCATATTGACAGCCGGGGTGGTCTCGGCTATATAGAGATCAGGTGGGACACTTTTACTCCGCCGTTTACAGGTAATGTGAGATTTTATCTCAAATTCGTGCCAGCCATGATTAGCCAAGCCGAAAAATGATAGATTTGGCCAGGCACCCCCAATACAGTTAGTGTTACATACACCGAGTTCAGCTAAATTGCCACACGCTTGAGCTGCTCTTTGACCGGCGTTTTGCATACAATTATTTTTTTTTATTCCCTTTCTTTTTAGCTGGTTCAGATAAAGTGCCGGGTTTAATCGCTTCCCTAAGCCGTTTTAGTCCATCATCTGGCTGATCCCAAAGGCGGTATGGATCGTCAAGCCGCCTCATTTCCGACAGCAGTAGTGCTTCCATCTCTGATAGTTTCTTTGCATATTTAGGATCGCCCGCTAAGTTAACCTGTTTGGCCTTTGGCATATTCCCCGTCAGTTTAGCAACTTTCGTGTCTTGGTGTTCCTTAAGAAGTTCGTTGGGGTTATCTTTCAGGTTGAACAACTGAGTTTGACGCACCTTGCCGTCAAGCACGTCATACTTGATCAGTTTCCAGTCGCCTTTACGAACAGATCGCATCCCCGGCTTTGTCCCGCCGCAATAGACCCCGTAGAGAATATCGCGAACGGTCTCCCTTCTGCCCTCAAGAACCGGGCGAAAACTGCTGCTCTCGACCGTTTTAGGAGCTTCAATGCCTGCCAGATCGCAGATCGTTCCAAGAACGTCGAGCAAATATATATTACCCTGCACCCTTGACCCAGCCTTGATACCCGGCCCCTTTACAATGAAAGGTACGCGCCAGGTATGCTCGTACAGGTTCTGCTTGCCCTGCAAGCCGTGCCGCCCGATTGCGATGCCTTGGTCGGCGGTATAGAAAATGTACGTATTGTCAAGCTCGCCCATCTCCTCAAGTTTCTTAAGGACCCTTCCGACCTGGATGTCGATATTTTCACTACAGGCGAAATTACGCCCTAATTCGTTGCGGATTGTACGTTCGTCACGCTTTTCCCACACGCCGCTGACATTGACCTCATCGCGCAGCCCGGGATGTCCGTGATGGAACGGATGGGCGCCAAGATAGTTCACCGGAATCGCCGGCTGTTTCGGATTTGCCGCTGGAAGAGAGTTTTTGTCCGTGTGGTTTACCGAACCATACTTGCCAAGCAAATCAATCTTACCATTACGCGGATCATGCGGATGCGAAAAACCGTAATAGATCATAAATGGATCGCTGTCGTTGGTTGCCTGCCGGTCGTTTAGATAGTTGAGCACCTGCTCCCCGTGCCAGGCACTTCCGGTTTCATCGGTTCCGCCGCGTTTATTGCTGTCACGGCGAACCGTGAACTTCTCGTTAGCTGCCGCATAGCTGTTGCCTTTCTTACAGGTTCGCATCGTGGCATAGCCGGCCCGGTTAAATATCGCAGCCATAGTGTTCTCGGCCAGATCGGCTGGTACCATCTTGACATTACCGGCGTTTGGGCTTCTCGGAATATGCCACACGCTGCGCCCGGACATGATCATGTGACGCGACGGTCTGCATACTGCCCCGGAAAAGGAGCCCATGTGATACGCTCCATCGAAGACCACCCCTTCGGACGCCAGTTTATCGAGAACGGGCGTGTCCAGAATTGAATTCCGGTTATAAATCTTCAAATCAAAAGGCGACTGGTCATCGGCGAGGATGAAGAGGATATTCGGTCTCTTAGCAGTCGTAACTTTTCGAGATGATCCAAAGCATCCCGGCAAACTCAATGCTGCCGCGCTGACTCCAATAGTTTTAAAAAACTGACGCCTGTTCATTTTATAACCCCACAGCAAACTTAACCTATTTAAAACCGCTGGTATTTTTATCCCTTGCGACAATAGAGTTTTAAAAAGACAAACGATTTGGCGCAATTGAGTCTGAAATCTGCGCCATTGCATCGCCCATCGAAAAATCCATCTTCACTGACATTTCCCATTTACTCGGTTAAAAAGCGTATTTTTCTCCGTACAATACCGATAATTCTACAACAATCTACCTGAACTGTCAAGAGCACATTCTTGCTGAATAGGTGGGGGTATAGGGGGATAATATCCAATCGAGGGGTGTTAAGCAAAAAGGGGCCGCAAGCTCCCTCTCGCAGCCCGTATAGTATCACAGGATCAGCGCCTACGCCTGCGTAGGGCCAGAGCGCCGAGGTCGAGAAAATTTATAATGCTATCTTTTGTTTCGTCTATTTGTTTCATGGTTTTTATGGTTTCGTTCAGGGCGACGATTTTGTGTCTGAGCGTTTTAATTATTCCTTCAATTAGAAGAGTCAACTTTTTTTAGTAGCAGTCCCAATGTTTCATCAAGCTTTTTTTTTGTTAAACCATTGAAGTCTAAAGAATTGAGATTGTGTTTCTTATAATAGGTTTTTACCCTGTTCATTATTGTAAGCCTACGTTGCCAAGTCTCTGACTTTTCTATTATTTCCAATTGGGGTGGCCGTCCCATGTGGTAATACTTGAAGGTGCCATGTATCGCGCTCCACTTCTCCATTCTATTGTCATAGGCCAACCCCTTATCCTTTGCATACCGCACCCAAATATTATGCTGGCGAACCCTTCTGCGAAAATCTCTGATTTTCTTGTCCGTCCACCCTGCTTTAGTATGAATATAGTAGTCGTCTTCTGTTTGCCCACTTCTGTATTTGCGAGACGCATAGTTGTCGCTGACAGCCTCTAATGGCCTATATCTACAATCCGCTATTTCCACGCCCAATTTTTTGCAGTACTCAAGTTTCCTCATCATTTCCCTGTAGGTTATGTCGAAGTTGTAAATCATGAAAACAGATATGTCCTTCAATCTATACCCGGCCCTCTCAAGGTGCCGCACTTGTCTCCTGATTGAGATGTAATCCGATGCCGAGTTGTCCCAGGCGATTCTCACATTCTGGAAGTGAGCTTTCTTGAGCAACACAGCAAGTCCTGGGTCCTTTTCGATAAGTCTCCCATCAAAACCGCTTTGACACTCAAATATCACGGGCTTGCCGTTGACTTTTACGTCAACAAGCTCCAAAAGAATCCCTTTTATTTTCTTATTTGCCAAGAAATTGTTATCAAAGAAAATGACTCTCTTTTTCCCAACAGCTTTGATCTCCGCGACAATCTCTTCGGGCGTTTTATCTTGCCTCACAGGCTCAATTTGCCAAACCCCGCAAAACTTGCATTTTCTGGGGCATCCTCTCATACCATGAATCACATGGTGATCAACGTCTCCCCCTAACAACGAATAATCTGGATAGTGCTTTTCAGCCCTCTTATGCAGTCCGACGTAGGCTCGAACATTGTACCGTTTCATTTTTTTCTTAAAATCTTCCTTTTCATGATGAAGCGTAACGTATATCCCTCCCACAGTTATCTTAGCTTTTGGAAATAGACCTCTATAGTGCTCAACGGAATCCCAAACATATTGTGACCAATAGGTAAATAGCGAAGTGATCAGGATCTCTGAAGGTTTGAAATAGCGAAGTTCACGTTTCGAGTGATTCCCCCTCACCAATCGAACCTTAGACCCTAAGTGTTTGTGATAAGCCCCTATTTTCAATAACCCAACAGGTACAAAGTTCTTATGAATTCTGTTCGCCTGGTTCTTGCTTTTATTAGGATACGGGAAATCAGGCTCAACCAACAGTACTTTCTCCATGTTTGCGACACCTTGCATTTTTATAAATAAATAGTATACTTATCTAATCAACTTATGGTCTCTAATTTTATTTGGTAATCCTTTCCAAATCTGGCCGTGGTGAAATAGAAACGATTGGGGTCCTCTTGATAGGCTTCTTCTAAAGCTTGAATTGCTTGGTTATATTCAAGTGCACAGTTCTCACCGGCGTCCCATCTTCGGAAATGGGCAAGTAAAAGAAGTGGCCTAACCAAGCAATAACCTGTAATGTTCCTACACTCACTATAACTAGGTGTTATGAATTGAATTACGTCATCAACCGGTTTCAGCCTTTCAACAGGCTCATAAAGCAAATAAAATAAGAATTGCAATAATTTGGTATCAAGCACTGTATGTAATGCATCGTCAACATAGCCTTTATTAGCAGCCTCAATATAACATGAGTAAAGCTCTTCGATAAATTCCTGTCCACGGCGGGATACAAAATATCGGTACTTTTTATTTAGCTCTCTCTTTAAAATCCCGATGTCAGCAAGCCATTCAAGCCTAGGAACAATTGTTTGTTCACGACGTGAGCCGAAACCTGTACTTTCGATTTTCTTTTCGATGTTTTGAATAATCTTAGATCGAGCGCCTTCTAGGGCACGATACTGTTCCCTGTCATCTGAAGTATAAACTGAAGATACGAACCTGTTCAACACTTCTTCAATCACATTAGGTAAAAAATTACCCGCTTCCAAATATGAAAAACCTTGAGTTTTATAATTAACAACTAAGGTGTGCATCAAAGGGATTAAAAAATCCCCATCTTCCTTTAATATACAAAATAAGAATAATGCTTTCTCGCCCTTACTCAAGGTTATTGGATTTAGCGGTGGCTCCCATTTAGAGCTTACCTCATTCACATCCTGTAATAATAATAGAAGCTCGCCAAGTTCTGTTTTGAGACACCCGTCATCTAGCAACTTAAGAATAAAAGGCAAACCAATACCTTCAAAATATTCTCCAAATGCCCCATCAGATAACCATCCTGTTCGAGCTTCTTGATGTAAGATCCAATAGTATTGCCTTTGGATTTCTTTTTGACCTTCTTTTACAACTCGTCCTTTTTCTTTTGGTATGGAATCCACCCATTGTATCAATTCCGAGCTTGGTGGAATTGTAATATGCTTTTGCACAAATGGTTTCACTGTGTCCGCAAGCTCACTTCGAGAACTAGATCTCTTGTTACGGTAGGAATGCAAAACAAAACCAACAGTTGTCCGTAACTGTTGACCAACGTTCGTCTATAACTGTTGAGAATAAAAGCCATGCTCAATAATAAACTGAAAACAGCTATGAGTAATTATTTCTCAACAGTTGTCTGTAACTGTGTCTTACGTATATATGCCCTCAGGGCGCCATGCCCGCCCCGGTTCATGGAGGTATCGCAATGAGACTAACTCAGATGCTTGCGGTCCTTAATGGGGAGGTTTGTGAATCCCGCTGCCGCAACCTTAGCCATTACGACCCCACTCTTGAGTACCCTCCTGAGCCTGGGCCTGTTGAGACGTGGAAAAAAGAGCAATATGTCCCTTCGGGTAAATACGATTGCAGACAAAGGTGAATGGTTTTGCTTGAACAACCAAAACGAAGCACATGGCGCCGTTGTCAGTTGAAGGCCCCTGCGGTGCTGGCCGGGGGACTCTGAGCCGAAAAATTGTTAAAAAATATACGAATTCCGCAAAATTGTCAGTTGACAACGGGGCCTATTGTGGTATATTTTAAGTATGGCAAGGAAAAGCATAGTGGATACATTAAGACAAGCGATAGAAGGCTCTGGCTTGAACATAACGGAGTTGAGCAGAAAATCCAAAGTTGACAAGGGGCAGATAAGCCGCTTTGTAAATGAGGAACGGACTCTTACGCTGGAATCAGCGGAAAAGATAGCGGAAGTATTAAAACTGGAACTCAAGAAAAGAAAGCGAGGCGAAAAATGATTTTCAAAAGAATTGCTTTGGTTGTTGACACTATAGAAAATAGACTTTTGGCTAAGTATTCACGAATAATACTGCTTGTTATTGTAATTGTGGCTTTATGCCAACTTAACGCTATTAAGTCAAACCTGATTTATTTAGAGCGGTCAGTTAGAGAAATTGGTGGCATATCTGACAGTTGCAGTGAAATAAACCACAACGTAGAAGATATTGACCGCTTAATAAGAAGCGGCACTATAACGGTAAATACAAGATAATGAGAGGTGAATCATGGCAAGTATTTTCAAACAACAATACACCACCAAGAACCCGAAAAACGGCAAGAGGGTCAAGAAGAAATCTCAGTTCTGGTATGTTGACTACAAAGCCACTGATGGAACTCGAAAGCGGGTCAAGGGCTATAAGGACAAGCAGGCGACCACCCAGCTTGCGGCAAGGCTGGAGAGGGAGTCTGATCTTGCGGCAGAAGGGATAGTGGATAAGTACAAGGAACATCGAAAAAGGCCGTTGACGGAACACTTGAGCGATTTTCTTTCTTCTCTGCAGGCAAAGGGCAATACCCCGGAATACTGCAATCTGACTTATCACCGGGCAGGGCGGGTATGCAACGGCTGCAAGTTTGTTTTCTGGGATGATATATCCGCAAGTGATGTTCAGCTTTACATAGCAGGATTGAGGAGTAGTGGGGAGGTATCGCAAAAGACCTCGAACTATTACCTACAGGCGGTAAAGCAGTTTTGCAACTGGATGCTAAAGGATAGGCGAGCAGGTGGAGAATCACCCCTGAAACATCTCGGTGCCATAAAGGTAACTGACGCGATCAATCGCAGGGCGTTCATGCCGGACGAACTGGGGGACCTATTAGAATCTACAGAAGCTGCTTCTGAGCGGTTTGGTATGACAGGCCATGAAAGAGCTATGCTATACTGTTTCGCCGCTTACACAGGCCTTAGGGCCAACGAAATACGAAATCTGACAGCATCCTCATTCGACCTTGATAATTGTACCGTCAAGGTTAAGGCTGCGTACAGCAAGAGAAGGCGTGAAGATATTATATCCCTACGAAAAGATACAGCAAAAGCTATGAGGGAACATCTTAGGGGCAAAATGCCGAACGCTAAAGCTTTCGATCTGCCGAGTAAATACAGTATGGCAGACATGATCAGAGCAGACATTGAGGATGCAGGGATAGACTTGCAGGATAATGGGGAAGGAGTCATTGATTTTTACTCGTTGCGACACAGCACTGCAAGCTTGCTGGCAGCTTCGGGGGTGAACCCGAAAACGGCACAGAAAATAATGAGACATTCTGATATAAACCTGACAATGAGCAGATATACTCATGTTTTCCGGGGGGCTGAATCCGAAGCCGTAGAATCAATGCCAGATTTTTCTTCACAAGGTAGGCAGAGACAAGTTGCAACCGGAACTGATGGTAAACCCGCTGAACCTCCCAGGAATGCTTACAAACCAGCTTACAAAAAACTTGCAAAAAAAGCTGACCTTGATGGATGTCGGTTGTCTTCATTTGGCAATGAAAGCCGAGAAGGAAGGCGAGGGGCTGATTCGCATAACCCCTGTGAAACAGGATTGTTAGGCAATAAAAAAGGCCAAATGTCATCATCTGACTCTACCACGCCCGGCAGGACTCGAACCTGCGGCCTACGGATTAGAAATCCGTTGCTCTATCCAACTGAGCTACGGGCGCAACCGACCTAAACCACCGGAATATAACAGCTTTCCACCTGTTCTGTCAACCGCTTTGGTCGCCAAAACAGGGCCCACGCCGCATATGTGCCAAATTTCGACCGGGATCACGGGCAAAGAGCGACGGCGGACGGCTGCCGAGGCAAACCACCGTGGTTTTGCCGCCTCCGATCTATGTACCTTTGTGTCTTTTGTCGATTTTATCTTTACACCCGTCCGGTACTTCCGTAAACTCCTGTGTTCGGCGGCCATATATAATGGTCATATATATCAGGACCAGACGGGCCACGCAGTATACCCTAAAAAAATGGTAACTGTTCACAATCAGAAACGGTGCGTTAAAACGCAATCTACGTGCTGCTTAATTGGCTAAAATGTTGAATTACTGTGGACGGTTACAAAAAATGGATGTCACAGGAGATAGATAATGACACAAAGAACAAGCGGGTTATTGGTATTGTCGGCATTATTCGCCATGTTTATTATTCAGGGCTGCCGCAAAAAGGCCGACACCTCGCCGGAACAGCCAGCCGGGACCGGGCATGCCCAGTCGTCCGTTAGCGATGAAGATAAAACGGTCTCGAATCAGGCCGATCACTCCCAGGACGCGGTTGACGGCAGTGCAAGCCCCATCGACAGAACCCGGCGGCAACGGCCCGTCGCGACACGGGAAGACGGCAGGACGCCCCGCGACGATGCGTCACGCAGGATACCGTCTTCCGGTGATTCACCACGGCCCAGGCCCATACAGATTCCGGACGACGAGTGGACCGTATATTTCGACGCCGCCAGGAAAAAGGCCGTCGCCGAGAAAAAGCACCTGCTGCTCAATTTTTCCGGCTCTGACTGGTGCCCCTTGTGCATCAGGCTCGACCGTGAGATCTTTTCCACCGAGTCGTTCAGGGCGCAGGCCGGCAGAGACTTTGTCATGGTCACCATTGATTTCCCACAGGACATCTCCGGGCTTACCCCTGAGATTCAGGCTCAGAACATCCGCCTGCAGAAGCAGTTTGGCATCAATGCCTACCCAACGGTAATCCTGACCGACGCTGAGGGGCGACCATACGCGCTGACCGGTTATCAAGCTGGCGGCCCCGAGGCATACCTGGAGCATCTCAGGGAGCTTAAAGACCATGGTGCCAAAATTCAACGACTGTTTTTCGACGCACAGAAGGCATCGGACAATCTCGAAAAGGCAAAACTGCTCGACCAAGCACTCGGTATGCTGCCCGAGGAGTTTATTTTCAGTGCCTACGCCGACCAGGTCGATCAGATAATAGCCTTCGATCCGGACAATAAGGCTACCCTGAAGGCAAAATACGATTTGCAGCGACGATTGACAAATGCCATCAACTCCCTTGTTGACGAGGATTATTCCGCTGCGGTCAAGACCCTTGACGCCATTATCGCCGAGCTGAATCCACAGGACCTTGCTGCTCAGGAGGTCTATCTTGCCAAGGCCCAGGCGATGCACGCTCTCAATAGGCCCCAGGACGAACGCCAAAGCCTTCAGGAGGCCTTCGCCGCCGCCCCAGGCAGCCCCAGCGCCGAGCATATAAGACAGTTTCTCAATCAATATTTTCCGACGCCGCCCAAGCTTGTTATGCCTGCAAAGGTCACCACTACAATGCGTACATACCAGACATATGTGCCGCAGCGGGCATTCGACGGTAATCTCGATGGGTCGTATTTCTGGTCAGCCGGCGAAGTCAGGAAGGGCGAGACCTTCACAATCGTCCTGGAAAAGCCAGGCGATTTCAAGACCGTTGAAGCCTACACCGGAACGGCGCAACTGCCCAACCTGCGGCTCTACAACGGTGTGCTGGAGGTCTCCACCGACGGTGATACGTTCAGTGAAGCGGCTACGTTCGGGGCCGACGGGGTTGCACGTGCCTCGGTAAGCGGCAAAACGATAAAGGCTGTTCGCCTCCGCTGCACCGAAGATCAGCCCCAATGGCTGGTCATCCGCGAAGTTGTCCTCAAGTAAAGTGTACGGGCAAGCTGGTGCGCCATTGGACATCTGACGGGGTCTCGCCAGACTGGGGCTGGATTGGTGACCGCTAAAGCATGGGCTAGCTGGTGCGCCATTGGACATCTGACGGGGTCTCGCCAGACTGGGGCTGGTTTGCGAGTCGGTGACGCATGGCCTGCAGCACATGGGCGTTGCGTTTGTAGCGAAAGCCCCGGCCTACATAGATGGCAAGGATGAAAGTGCCCCACACAGCGGCAAAGCCAATCAACGGTCCGGGAACAAAGAATTCCGCGATGTCCTCGCCATACCACAGGGTTTTTTCGGCCATGTAGTTGGCGGTGTCCCAGAAGCCTGGAATAAGCGGTATCAGCGAAATGACGGCCAGAAAGATAAGGGGCCTGAGGATATGCGGCCGCTCGGAGCGTTGTTTACCGATGCCGAAACCCCTTATTAGCAGGAGCACGGCGACGTATATTGCCCAGACACTGGCAAAGCCGATTGCCCAGAGGATCATAAATCCTGGGAAATTATCGACCGGTTCGCTGAAATTGGCATTGAGGGTGTAGATGTCCTTGGCCTTTACCAGAGTCCAGATAATCGGGCCAAAGACAAATGAGATTGCCATCACCATGCGTTTGAGGCCCTCGCCCACGTTGATACCGTCGCTTAGACTGTTGTGTTGTACGGACTTGGTCGATTTTTGCTGTTCGGATTGTTCGGACCCTTCGTCTGTGGCCGTCATGCGTGCCTGTATCTGGATCTGTTGATTGCACCTGCTGCATGAGACGATGGTGCCGAGTCTGTCGCGAGACACATAAAAGCTGTTATTGCATTTCGGGCACTTTGCTATCATTTTCACACCTTTTTAACGCATAAGGCCTTATTAAATAAGCAATTACATCCACAGGTCGCGCACAGCCAGCCGCAGAGACGACCTCACACCAACTTAACGGCGATATCCGGGCAGGGCTTAACCCCAATGTCACCCGATTATGCGTTTGGCCCAGCCAGCGGGGGAATCGGTAGCAAGCCGCTACTGCCGATATCCGCCAGATACAATATGTTTTTCGCATTTTCGGCTACCAGCAGGCTGATGCTGAAAAATCCAGGCTAATCCTGCTGGTAGCCTGTAAAGCGATAAACGCGAAAAATCATGTTCTGTAAAACTCTCCATTTTGCCTAAAATTACAAATTCCTATACTATC
>SDBV01000698.1_pt1 | contig 48574 bp, 49 predicted proteins | sample 2277081 | NCBI WGS metagenome assembly SDBV01 (sample SAMN10402039, study PRJNA504765) | marine sediment metagenome | isolation source: marine sediment core GS10_PC15, 223 cmbsf | place: Arctic Ocean: Southern Knipovich Ridge | collected 2010
TTCCCATAAGCTCCATCCGAATGTACTGCTCCAGGTGTTATGCCAGCTTTACTGAAAAAATTGTACATCCGGTTCACCCTTCCGACAAAAAAAATTGGCCTTAGGAGTAAGACTTTTTAGACATCCCCGGGTATTTTTATGTTTGCAAGGAAGCCCGACTACTAAAACGGCCTACGAGGTTTAAGCAAAAGATAATATATAAAAACCATTTTAGTGGTCGGGCGCTTAGTTATGCCGTAATAAACCATTAACAAATAATTTTTCAGATAGGCATCCTAAAATTAATATATAAATACCAATAGTAGACACAAGTATTTTATTCTTAGAATCGTAAAGGATCTTTGGAAGATAGCCTGGCGTCCTTAACAGACCTGGCGAGAGACCAATTTTCTCGCTAAGATTCAGAAAGAATAAAGGTTTAAAGAAAAAATTGCCTCACTTATAAAGGAACAACTTTGCGGGAAATTTATAAAAACTAAAAGCACAAATCCCTTTACAAAACAAAGAACCTTAATTACTCGTAAGAGAAATTATGAAAAAGCATGAACAAATAGATCCTGAAAAATACGGGCTTTCAAAAAGAGTAAGCCTTGTTAAACTCGGAAGAAATCATATAGGCATAATAAAAAACAGAAAGTCTCGGATTATTATGATAGACGGGAAAAAATTATTAAAGCTTGCCGACAAAATCTGCAAAGTTGAACCAGAAGTTAAAATAAGTATAATTACCAATGCTCCGGTTTGCAGTAAAACTACTGTGTTTCTAAAAGAGCACTCAATTACTTTATCAGAATAGTTATTTACTCCTGTAGTAAAATCCGATATTGGCAAGGTTGGGGAAATTAAACCAGTTTGTATCCGGCACATCATTTGCAGCGAAAAAGTACCCTGCTTCTATTGCGAAGCTCCATCGCTCGTTTTTACGGAACCTGAATTCATAACCAAAATGTATAGGAGAAAAATATATTTCTGTTGACCTTCCTGTAATATCAAAATCAAACATCGGATAAATAGAATAGTACAGCGAATGCCTCTTTTCATTACCAAGCCTGAATGCTGCTGTTAAATCAAATGCTGTAAAAAACCCGAGCCTGTTGTCATCCAGAACAGCTTTTCCAAGTTCTATAAATACATCCTGATATTTAAATCCATTACGGCTCCTAAGCCCTAAAAAAAAGAAATTATTATCAGATTCATATAATTTTAAGTGAAGAATAATACTTCCAATATATGTCTGTATGCCAATCCCTGCCTCTAATGCAAACTGAAAATATTCAGATAATCCATACCGATAACCCACAAGCAAAGTGGAAAAACCTGTAAACTCATCATTAGTACGGAAATAAATTGAATGAGAACCCACCGGATTCATTCCTGCTTTCTGGGAAAAGTACCCATAATCAGCATTTTCGCTGAATGTTAAAAATGGAAGAAAAATAAAAAGTATTAAAAGCAGCTTAAATTTCATAATACCACCCTCTCTATTTACAAACATACTAATTATATCTGCATTAGTAAACAGTAATAATTCCTATTAAGCTCCGAATATTATAATAGCTGTTATAATTAACTAAATTATACCTTTAGACAACAGAGCAATATGCTGCATTTCCTCATCCAGTATTTTACTAATCTTGTCCTGGCCATATTCTTCCGGAATCATTTTCTTTATTCCAAGATAAAAAACTATAGACTCTTTTTCAAGGTTTATTGCAATACCCAGTATATCTTTATACGACTCATGTCCTGTTAATTTCTCTGCAGGATCATCATTTAAAGAAAATATTTTACCTTCTATAAAAGCCCTTAAGTAGGATTTTGCTTCGTCAAAGGGATCTAAAAATGATTCTTCTTTCTCTTTTTTAATAAGTTCTTTCCGCATTTCGGAGAAGATTTTTATATGGTCCTTTTCCATATCAGCTAATTCCATGAAATATTGCTTAACTTTTGGCTCTGTACTGCTCAGAGCAGCTTTTGTATAAAACTTAACGCCATTCGTTTCTATCTGTACTGCAATCCTGAATACTTCATCTATATTAAATATCATTTATCTTCTCCTGAATCCTGATTTAATGTTTTATTTATTTTATTATTTCACATTAAAAATATTTTGAAAAGCAGGAGAGATCAAAAAAGATATTTACAGTGTTATTTTATACTATCAAACTTCATGAGAAATTTGTTTCTCGCCAAGAATTTATATTTTATTCGCTATTTTTTTTGCTGTCTTTCATTACTTCCAAATTAATATTTAAAAGAATACAAAGTTTGACCTATCCCTGATATAGTGGACATACTGTAAAATTCCAATTAAACTGGAGGTATTATGGGAAGATGTAAAAAATACATAAAACAAATTAATTCACTTTAAGCCCACTAAGGATTCGGCTTCATATCTTTGTGTGAAATTCATTTTCAAACTTATTGGAAAAAATTGTTTTCTGTACGAATTATTATTATTATCTTAATATCAGCAGGGAGTTTAAACCATGTTTTACGACCCATTATATCTTTTACTTGTATTACTGCCTTCACTGGTAATAGGTGCGTTAGTACAGAGTTATGTAAAAAATGCATACAAAACCAACATTAAAAAAGGTATTAATTCCCGCCTTACAGGCGCAGAAGTTGCAGGGACAATCTTAAAATTAAAGAATATACATAACGTTTCTGTAAATATGGTTCCGGGGAAATTAACGGATAATTACAACCCTTTAAAAAAGTCACTTAATCTGTCTCCGAATGTATATAGGGGTGTTTCAATCGCCTCTGCCGGAATCGCTGCACATGAATGCGGACATGCAATTCAGCATGCGGGAGGATATACTCCTTTACTAGTAAGAAATGCTATTGTTCCTGTTGCTAATATAGGAGGTTTCCTTGTCTGGCCGCTTGTAATTTTAGGGTTTATTGCACAACTCCCCTTTTTAATTGATATAGGAATTGTTCTTTTCCTGGGTATAATTGCGTTTCATCTTATAACACTGCCTGTTGAATTTAATGCGAGCAGACGAGCTGTTAATATTTTAAAAAGAACGAATATTTTAACTGTAAATGAATTGTCCGGTGCCAGGCTGGTATTAAATGCAGCCGCATTAACTTATGTTGCAAATACTCTTGTCGCATTTTTAAACCTTGTTTACTTACTCATGCTGAGGGGAAAAAGGTAAGCTTCATAATTTCCTTTGTCGCCCTAGTGATCGTGGCGTTAAATTTAAAATTCATTTCTCGCCCGCTTTGCTCAAGCTCGCAAAGGACGCAAAGCTTTGTATTCTAATTACATTATTTCTGTAACCTTTGTACATTTATATGCCTTCTTTTAGGTATAAATATTTATTTATAATGAAGCTATTAAACAAAAAAAATTCAAAAGTCATATAAATATCGTCTACTTTTTCCTGAATTCCTGGCTTATAAATTTATAATAAAGCATTGTTGGCATTTTCAGTTTAGCTTTAAAATTATTCCCTTTGTGTCCTCTACGGGCTTTGCGAGAAATTTAGTAAATAAGTATTGGTGGTATCTTCAGTTTAGCACACTAAATACTTCCTCTTTTTCCCTTTGCGTACTTGGCGTACTTGGCGTACTTGGCGAGAAATCTTATATGTATCTTATGATAGAATTACAAACTTCATTAGAATTATAAGGCCGTTACATCATAATCCAACATTTTCTCTTCCTCATAAATAAAACGTGCTTTTAAACTCTCCCCGGAAATAACACGAGGAAGCCAGTGCGAATCGTCCTCCCACATCTCATTATACGGTATTTTATCTAAATCAAACCATATGGGGTCTGCCTCATCTGTTTCCCCTAAAATACCAGTATACTTAAAAGCAGTAAATACTTTTACAAAAATTGAAAATCCGTCTACAAAAACAAAAGAAAGTTCTGCTTTTTCTTCTACTCCTAATGGTGTTAGCCCTACTTCTTCTTCTGTTTCTCTTATTGCAGCATTAATAGCTTTTTCTCCAGGCTCTATCCTTCCTCCCGGCCCGTTTATTTTGCCTGCGCCCAGGCCTTTTTTCTTTCTTATTAAAAGTATCCTGTTATTATCTATAATAAAGCAGAGTACTGCTTTTTCCGTCGGTTTCCAGTTTTTCCAGTCAAACTCTTTTATCTTCATACCTATTATTATCATTTTAATGTTTAAAAGGCAAATAGTGGGAGAATTTAAAATCGCTAATATCTATTTATTTTTTTTCTCAAATTAACTCAAATTACAGCAGATTGAAAAAGAATATTAGATAAAAATCTGTGAATATTCAGTTAATTTAAGTTAATCTGCCTCTAAATAATTATAAAACTATTCTTGAAATCGCACCCGCTAATTATATTCACTTTACTTTTAAAATAAGTTGCATTTAAGTTTATACTGAACATCAAAATATTAGGAGGCAGTATGTTTTTTAAAAGAACTTTTTTATTGGCAATTCTTTTCATACTTTTCTTTGCAGGAACAGTTTTATCAGATGGTGAAATAGGTGAACTTATAATGGTCGACTGGGAGGAAGGATGGTATTTTGCCAGAATACTTGAAGATACTGGAGGTTCTATTTTTGTCACATACCCGTTTTATGATTCTTCATGGGATGAATGGATTCCGCCAGAAAGATTTTTAGAAGAATAATCTTACAATCTTCCGGACTTGATAATACCAACTAAAAGCCATAATCCTAAAATACCTGCAGTTACGTAGCCTACGAGCCCTAATAGCGGTATTCCGAAAAAGTAAGGGCCTTTATCAAGATTGATTATCAATGATGATCCTACCAAAACGGAAGCTATAATAATACTGAATGAAATCCTGTTACTCGATTTGTCCATTTCTTTAACGAAATAATCGAGATTGCTATGCTCAATCTTTACTGTTAATTGATCCTTTCTAATTTTTTTTAATATGGAATGCAGTTCTTCCGGAAGATTTTTTAAAAGCATGCTCGAATCTTGAAAAAGATCTGTTATATCCTTCATCTTATTAAACGGATTAATCCTTGATATCATAAGTTTACTTACATAAGGTTTTGCAACTTCTATTATATCAAATTCAGGATACAGTTTTTTTCCCAGAGCTTCCACTGCAGATATTGCTTTTGCAAGAAGAACAAGATCCACAGGGATTTTTATATGATGCTTCCTGATTATTTCTATCAGTTCAAAAATTACTGTAGCAAGGTTTAACTGCGACAGAGAAATATTATAATAATAGTTAATTAAATTTTTTAAATCATAATAGAGAGCCCTTGTAATTTTACTATCCTCTATTAATTCAAGCTCCCTTAATACCTTTATCAGCCCTTCCGGATCTCTCTCTACAAAAGCAACAAGCGCTTTTCCAAGCTGCTTCTGCAAAAAATCATCAATATAGCCTATTATTCCAAAATCAATTAATGCAATTATATTATCTTTAAGTATAAAAATATTTCCAGGATGCGGGTCAGCATGAAAAAAGCCCAGATCAAAAACCTGTTTTAAGAATATATTTGCTCCATTTACAGCTATAGTTTTAAAATCTATATTACTTCTCTTTAATCCCTCCATATCAGAAGCTTTAATTCCGTCTATATACTCCATTGTTAGTATATTTTCTGTACAGAGTTTCCAGTAAATCTTCATAATATGAATACCGGTTTCATTCTTAAAGCATTTTCTAAAAGCTTCTACATTCCTGCCTTCCTTTAAAAAGTCCAGTTCATACTGGATACTAAGCGCAAATTCCTCAATAACACCTTTCGGATTAAGCAGTTTTAATTCGGGGAAATACTTCTCTGCAATAACAGCAAGCTCAAACAGGATAGAGAGGTCCTTTATAATAACTTCTTTTATGAAAGGCCTTTTTATTTTTACTGCAACATCTTCTCCCTCAAAAGTCATAGCTCTATGACATTGCGCGATAGAAGCTGCTGCTTCCGGTTCCTCATTAAAAGATTTAAATACCTCAGATACCGGTTTATCAAACTGGCTTTTAATTACTTCATTTATTTGAGAAAACGGCACAGGCGGCACCTGGTCCTGAAGTTTCTGCAGTTCCATAATTATATTTTTAGGCAGGATGTCCGGCCGCATGCTTAACATCTGGCCGAATTTTATGAAAGTGGGGCCTAACTCCTCGAGCACAAGCCGTATACGAACTGCAAACGGTTTTTCAAGATTTTCTTGAATTTCGCTTTTTGATATTTTCTTGAAAATAAACCTTCTTGCATATCCAATCCTTACTCTGTTTCCTACTTCTTTAAAGCCATATTTAAGCAATATAAAGATAATTTCTTTATACCTCTTTAATAATTGTGAGCGTTTTATCCGGTGAATTCTTATATTTATCAAAGTGTTATGTCCTAACCAGTACCTGCTTTATCTTCCAGAGCCTGTATTTTCTTTTTTAATTTTTTTATTTCCTCTTCCGTAGGAATCCCCAGACTCTTTAATGTTTTTACTACCTGCTCCTTAACGCGCCTGTCAATCTCAGTTTCTATTTCTTTGGCTTTATTTAAAAGCGTATTAACAAGTTCATCTTTTTTATCTTTAGTAGCCTCTCCTTTTTGTAAAAGCTCATCTACAAATTTTTCTGCAGCTTCTTTTGTTAAAGCTAAGGCCCCAAGCCCCATGAAAAATCCCTTTTTAATCAGGTCTATCATCTTATATCTCCTTATACATAAATTATAATTTGAATTTGATTACAAATCAACAGATAAAGAATTTCCTGCATTCTTTATCTGTTATATTTTGCTAAATCTCTTTATTATAATAGTTTCTTACTTCATTTGTATCTTTTAAAGATTCTTCTATCTTTTGTTTTTTTACAATGGCTGCGCAACAATCAGGATAAATTTATCCTTTTAATAATACTCCCCCCAATAACTAATTCCATTATATCTCTTTATCTACTTGAATAATTTGTTTTGCATGAAGATAATGCCAGTAAATGTTTAAAGAAATTAAGAGCAGGTAAAGCTCTTATTATTCCTGATATTTCAACCAGTGATGAAATCACGTTTTACAATAATATTTTATTAGAAAACAGAATTAAATCTGTTTTAATGATTCCATTCCAGTATTCAGGAAACAGATTAGGAGCAATAGGTTTCTTTTCAGAGCAGAATAAAGAATGGCGGAGTCACGAAATAAATATTTTAAAATTGTTTTCTGAACATTTTGCTCTTGCATTTAAACATAATTATATCCAGGAAGAACGTAAACGTTTAGCTATTGCAGTTGAACAGGCTGCAGAGGCAATTATCAGAACGGCTAATACGGCAAAAATTCAGTATGTTAATCCGGCATTTGAACATACAACCGGATATTCCAAAGAAGAAGTTATCGGACAGACACCCAGGATTATTAATAGTGATAAACATCCAAAGAGTTTTTATAAAAAAATGTGGCAGATACTGCTTGCTGGCAAGGTTTGGAAAGGACATTTATAAGCAATTTGTGATGTTAATGTTTTTGCATATAATCAGGCGGAAAAATACATACCTTATGCCGGCGGCATGTATTTTTCCGCCTGATTGCATAATAACTATTTTAATATCATTATTATGCCCTGTGGGTGCAAAATGCTTATTTTCGGGGGATGAGGAAGTACCGTAAGTGCGGATCTATCCTAAAAGTTATTTTGCTGCTTTTCTGCCCAGCTACTCCTGTTTTCGTAAAATAAATTCTACACGCCTGTTCTTCCATCTGTTGTCCAGGTCACTAAAAGGGACTACCGGCTGCTGGCTTCCATATCCTGCTGTAGTTATTCTTGACTCATCAATTCCTCGTTCTATAAGTGCCTCCATTATAACTTTGGCTCTTTCGAGTGAAAGGGGAACGAGCACTTCTCTGTCTTCCCTTTCTGCGCGTTCAGGATCATCCCAGTAGAAATTCATTGCATGGCCTTCTATCTGAATATTATAAGTTTCATACTTGTTAAATATTTCAGCAAGCCTGTCTATTGTTGCAAGGTTTTTTTCTACTATATCAGCTCCCAGCTCATCACTTGTATAATTTGGAGTTCCAGGTGAAAATGTAATACTCGGTATTCTGATTTGAAGCCTGTCACCGTACCTTATTACAAGTATATCCACAGGAATAAGTTCATTTATAACAGTTTTATTTCCAAGATCATCTATCAGGGTAAATTCAAAAGGGTAATCTTCCGCGGATTCTACAAGCTCTCCAGTATCCGATACTCCATCCCATATAACATCTCTTGTAGGAGTGCCTAGCCCAAAAAAACTTGTAAAATGCTTGCCTTTAGGACCAGATATTTCCATTTTCCACTGAGCAATAGGGCTTATGTCAAAAACCTCATTTTGAATATGAAGATCATCATTTTCACCGTCATTATCCGGAGAAAATAGTTCCGGAGAAATCACAAGGTTTACAGCAGGCGGTGAAACATCTAAAATAAAATCTCTTGTTATTTCCAACGGCCTGTTTCCCTTATAATAATCTACAATGAGTTCCGCGTAATACACGCCTTCACTTGCAAGAATTTTCGAACCGTCCGGATTCTCCAGATAGCCGTCCCATTCAAAACTGGTGTTATCCAATGAGGTTCCAAAGTATAGTTTCTGCAAGCCGTTTTCTTTATGAACTATTCGCAGGTCCCATGATTTAATACCACGGGTTTCTGTTATATACATCTGAAACGAAATAGTATCCAGGTACTCATCCGCGTTAGGTGAAAATCCCTTAGATCGAACAATAATAAAAATTGGAGTAGGAGTAATATCCAGTTCCAATTCATTCACAAAAGCCTCTGTTCTATTTCCTGCTCTGTCTGTAGCTGTAATTATATATTTGTAAAAACCATTATACATACTGTTTCCATTTTGATCTTTGCCATCCCATTCAAAGTCCAGAGCACTTCCTTTCCAGTAGTAGTTTTTTAAAATCTCACCATCCGGACTTAATATCTCACCCTCCCAGAGGTCTTCAAAACTTGATTCCTGATAAACAGGAAGTGTATCCAGCCTCTGATCATTATTAGGTGAAAAAAGTTTATAATCTGTAGTCAGGTCGATTTCCGGGAATACTGTATCAATTTCAAATACATTGGACATAGCAATAGGATTATTGCCGTTCCTGTAAAGTATATTAAACTCCGCTTTATAGGCTCCGTCTGCAGCTGTACTTCCGTCAGATTTTTTGCCATTCCAGATAAACTCATCAGGTACTTCATTTATTCCTTCAAAAGTCTTAACAACGCTGTTATTTGAATCCATTACTTTACATACATATGATTCTACTCCGGAAGTAACCTGAAGATATGGAATTATGTTTATATCATCTTTTACATTATCTCTGTTTGGAGAAAAATAATTAAAATTAGTTGTAATAAAAACCGGAGTTTCCTCTGTGTTTATTACAATAGAAACAAGTGCAGACTCTCCGTAATTACCTGCCCTGTCTGTAGACATTATTTTATAAGTATATTCACCATCCGGCAGGAGTGTTCCTTCCTGATCTCTGCCATACCATGTAATATTAGTATCTGCCCTGCCTCTCCATAAAAACTCACGAACAACATTGCTTTCTACATTCATTATCCAGCCGATCCATTGTATTTCATCAGAAGTAGACTGGGTACATGTCAACTGGTCTTTGTTGCCATCGTTGTTTGGAGAGAAAATCCTATAGTCTGCAGTTACTGTTGCATTTGGGGGAGTAAGGTCTATAACAAATTCCGGTGAAGAAGCATTCGGATTATTACCATTATTGTAAAGAACTTCAAGATATCCTGTATAACCTGCTTCCGCTAATATATTTCCAGCGCTGCCTTTTCCGTCAAATTCTATTAAATCCGGTATCTCATCTGTTCCGGTAAATTCCTTTACAGTATTGTTTTGTGAATTTAGAATACTTAAATTCCATTCTTCCATTCCACCTTTAACAGGAACATTCATACTGATTGTAACTACATCTTTAACTCCATCTCCATTCGGTGAAAAATAAGATTCATCTATCGTAATATTGATTGGCGTTGCCAGTGTATTAATAATAATATTATTCAATTCAAAATAACTTGCGTTTCCTGCCCTGTCCGTGCTGGACATATCCAGACTGTAAACTCCATCCGGAACAAGAGTTCCATCATCATTAGTTCCACCCCAGTCAAAAGTTTCCGGAGCATTATTCTCCCACTTAAAATTTGTTACAACATTACCATTTACATCGAGTATACGTCCTTCCCATAGGTCTTCTTCCGAACCTTCTAAACTTATTTCAAGTGTATCTTTATTTCCATCATTATTGGGAGAGAATATTTCATATTCTTTTTCCAGTTCCAGAGCAGGATGAGTTTTATCAACCATAACAGTCCTTGTGCTGTTTACTCCGCTATTTCCATTATCATCCCAGGACTCAACATAATAGTAATAAGTCCCGTCATCCACTACTGTTCCGGAATCTGATTTACCATCCCAGCGCAAAGATTCAGGCACTGTTATCTCTTTCTGTACATACGCAATCTGTGCAAAAATATTTCTGAAATTTATATTTTCCGGCCTTTCATCCTTGTTTTCAATTATCCGCACAGGATTTCCGGCACTATCTGTAATAACAAGCCTGTAGCCTTTAACATATCTTTTATCTTCAATCTCAATGGGTAGAATTAAATCATCTTTAATTCCATCCAGATTAGGAGATACATAAATAACACCGGCTGCGTCCAATGTTATTTCCGGTGGATCTTCATCAATTACACCAAGTGTTATATTAACACCTGCAGCAAAAGCCCATACATCATTCTGAAATGGCGCGCTTGCCAGCTCTGTTTTAATTTCACTCTGGTTCCATCCCCGTTCTGTAAAATCGAAAAACTCGATATCACGCTCAATATCAGTTTTAAATTTTAAAACAAATCCAAAAGAAAACGGCATTCTCTCAGTTGTTTCATCCTGTATCTCATCAATATCTAAATTGATGCCTGCCTGAATAAAAGCAGTGTCTTTAATTCCAAGCTCCATACCGCAGTTAAGCCATATAGACTGAAAAGATGGAAAACTAATATTAGGAGAAAATGCAAGATATACATTATCTGTTTTTAAAACTTTAAAATCCGCGCCAACAGCAGGTGTAAACATTCTCGGAAGAAGCCTGTTATCATCAACAGGATTATAAGCTTTTCCCATATTCCTTACAGAAACACCCCACCTAAAGTCCTTAAAAAAAGCAAAGTCATCCGGCATATGCAGAAAACCGAGACTGGCACCAAGGCCCCAGTCACCTACATCTTCCTGTTGTCCAAAATATGATGTTAACCCGAATCCGATATTTAATTTTGGAAAGACATTCTTGGAAAAAGAAAAATTAAACGCGCCAAGCCTGCCAAGATTTGAGCCCGGAAACGGTGAATAAATGTAATGCCCGCTTCCTGTAAAAACGCCAACCTTTGTAGATATAGAAATTCCCATATTAATAGCATTCCCATATCCTTCTTCCTCTCCTAAGCCCGCAAGCGCAATATAATTAATATCTAAATTTACACGCTGTTTTGCGCCGGAGGCTGCTGGATTTAGAATATCCGCGTACGGAGATTCAAAAGAAGCATAATTCGGCCCAAGCGCCAGAAATGTCGGAGAGAATAATTCCTCTATATGCTGTGCAGAAATATTAAAAGTGAATAAAATACTTACACAAATTAAAAAAAACCAGAATCTAAAGCAAAATAGTCTCATGTTTTTCCTTCCTTACTTTTATTAATTTTTTTTTTTACATATCAAAGAATACCTCACAGCTCTGCACCCAAAGGGCTTAAAAGCTGCATGGATTCTTTATATTTCATAATAGTACATCCATGTACTATTATTTGTATTATGCAGTCGCCCGACCACTAAAAATTTTAGTGGTCGGGCTCCGCTATTATATAGGAATTTCAATTGAAATTCCTATATAATAAAACTATACCCCAAATTTAATAAAAAACAATCCTTTAGAAAATAAAATGTTTCATTTAACTATCAAACATCATAAATTTTCATACTATTAAATCGGAATATTTATAAGTTTAACTCCAATTTCTTTTTTAAAATATTTGATAGTTTTTCTAATATTTGATCTTCAATAAAAAGGTGTTTGTCTTTAATAATTCCACCTGCCATATCACTATGGCCTCCTCCGAAACCTATACCTTTTAGAATCTCCTGGACAATTATTGCAGCATTCCAGTCATGCATTTCACTTCTTAAGGAAAAGTTAATTACGCTGTTATTATTCGCGCAAAGAAAAACAAAGTCTACCTCATTAATAGATAAAAAGAAATCGCCAATTATCCCTAAAAGGTTCTGGTTACATCCTGAAGGAAAATAACAGAATGCATATTTGTCTTTAATTTTTACTTTGTCTAAAGCCATTTTGTAGAATTCAAGGTCCTTAACCTGTATATAATTCCTTAACAAAGAATTAACAAACTTCATATTTGAAAGAACGTACAGGCCGGAATATGCAACAACATCATATTCACTTACGCCTCTCGTCATTAAAGAAGTATCTACTTCCAGGCCCACCATAAGGGCTGTTGCAACATTTCTCGGTATTTCCAACCCAAGCTCATCAAAATATGAATAAATAACAGAAGAACATGAACCATAATCTGAACGTATATCACTAAACCTCACATCATCCGGGGATTCTGTTTCATGGTGATCTATTACTGCAACTTCATCTCCAATTAAATCAGTAACATTTTTATTCCCTTTACAGCCGTCTACAATAATTATTTTATCTTCTTCTTTTATGGGATATTCCTTTGCAGGTTTAATAGGAATATCTAATTCACGAATCATTTCAAGCAAAGAATCTCTCTGGACTTCACCTTCATAAATCAAATAAGAAGTAATTCCCTTTGTTTTTAATATATGCATTAATCCGTATGCAGATGCAATTGAATCATGATCCGGAAAATTATGTGTCTGAATATATACAAATTCTTCATTTTCTACATCGCTAAATAATTCTTTTATGTCTTTCACTATTATACCTTCCCTGCTGCATATATGCTCCGGGCTTTAATGAATGCCGGAATACATAAATTAATGTTTATTTTACACATTTACATTCGGTTTTGGAAGACATTTTATCTGTAGATTAAAAAAAATGAAAGCAGGATGTGGTATTGCCTTTTACCAAGTCTCTCTTTGATAACATTTTTTTCATACTCCGGAAGTTTGATTCTGTTATTAACTGATAGTAATATGACATAATGAGTCCAGGATAATTGTGTCACCGGTTTTACTTATTTTTCCAGCAGCAGAAAAATCATTCCTCTGTCCCTGTCTTTTAAGGTGTTTATAAAGCTAAAGCCGTCTTTTCCGGATATTTCTTTTAGTTTTTCAAGCAATCCTTCAGAATAAGTTTCCTTTCTATATCCCAGCCCAAACCTGTGTAACAAATAACCGGAAGTCTGAAATCATATTCAATTGCATTTATTTCGTGTAATTTAAATAAATATTTCGAATTATTTTTATTAAAAGAAGCAGATTTATATGCTAAAGATGTTTTAAATTTAATCATTGGAAATGAAGCAGAAGATAACTATGAGTTATTAACAATAGAAGCACAAAATGTTACAAATCAAGAGGACTTAGAAGTTTTATTTCAATATTTAAATGATAAAGGAGAATTATTAACAATAGAAAATGCAGGAAGTAAAAACATACAAATAATAAGGTAACATCAATAAGCTTCTAATTCAAATACTTACACTTCTCAGCTACAATATAGACATCCGTATTTTTCGGTAAATAAAAAAAATCCGTTAAATACCTTAAATATTCATCACGGCTGTAAGTCTTTATTATAAATGGAAGATTCAACACTCTAAACTCAATATATTCTTTTTCTTCCCTACCCTCTTCGATCCGTATATCTTTGGCTTTAATACCCGTGGCCGATATATATTAGCGGCCGTTTTTATATTCCCTGAAAGTACAGCCATGAAGTTAAAATCGCAGTTATATTAATTACTCCTATAAAAATCAGAACAGTAATAATTAATAACAAACTAATAATAATCCATCTTACAGGCAAAAACAGCAGTTTAAAATTGAATCCATCGCCTTTTTTAATTTTTAATATCTTTTTTATATATGCAATCACGGCAAGTGCCAGAAATCCGAGAGAAATTAATCCAAAAATAAGTTTTGCCTGAAAAGGAAATTCCTTACTCCATCCATCTAATTGAAATGCTGCCTGATAAAATAAGATATTAATATTTACTAACCTGCCCATAAAAATAAGTAATCCAATTATAACAAGAATGATTCCACTTATTATTCTTATTTTATTAAAATGCGGTTTTATCTTGTCTATCTGTTTTAAAAAGAATGTGAAGAAAATACTGGCAATTAGAAATGGTAGGCCAAGGCCGATAGAATATGTTATTAATAAGAAAGTACCGTTTATTACCTGCCCGGAGCTTCCTGCCATAAACAATATTGACGCAAGGATTGGCCCTATGCATGGTGTCCAACCTGCTCCAAAAGCCATACCAAACAGGGCAGCACTGGCTACCCCGCTTGATTTCGTTTTAATATGAAATTTCTTTTCTAAATTTAAAATATTTATAATATTAAAAATATAATTTAAACCTAAAATTATAATAAACGAACCAGCAACTATATTAACTATTTTTTGTATTCCGCCTAACAACAATCCAGCACTGCTAAATATAATACCCAGAATTACAAATATTATAGAAAATCCTAAAATAAAAAATAATGTTCTTATTATAAGGATTTTCCTGGACGATATTTTATCATCATAATAAATGTTATAAGACGTCCCTCCAATAAATGACAGGTATGATGGAATTAGAGGTAAAATACATGGTGATAAAAAAGAAACTATCCCTGCAAAAAACGCAATAAATATATTTATACTATTTACATTCAAAATCTTACTCTTCGATCGTTAAACTATCTGTCATGCTCGTATGGCCTGAGCCACAGGGCTTATTACATATTATTGGAAAAATCCCTGAATCTTCTGCTACGAATTCAATTACTTGTTCTTCACCTGGTCTTATCGGCTTTATATTTACATTAAATTTCGGAATAAAAAGACCATGCTCTCCTTCTCTGCTTGTAATCCTTAGTCTAACCCGATCTCCTTTATTAATGGTAACTGGTGAAACATCAAAGCCCCAGTTAAAAGCAACGATCTTTACTTCTTTTATAGTACTATTAGCTTCTATATCATAAGAAATTTCATCAATTATCATTTCCAATGAGAAATCCGGATTTAAGAAGTATTCAAATATGCTTCTCATTTCTTCACTATCCCATTCACGGCTGCCTACTACCTGTGCAAAGATCTTTCCATCTCTATCAATCAGATATGTTGTGGGAATATTAACTGCTCCATACATTGAACCAACTTCTCCTGTTTTATCTAATAACACAGTAAAATCAATATTATACTCATCTAAAAAAGATTTAACTATGCTATTGTCCTCCTGAAGATCCACCGCAATAATCTCTAGACCAGAATCTTTATAAGTATCATAAAGCCTCTGCATAGAAGGCATTTCTTCACGGCATGGCGGACACCAAGTTGCCCAGAAATTTAGAAGAACCAATTTTCCTCTATAAGAGCTTAAGCTTCTATTAATACCCCCCATATCTTCTAATGTAAAATCATATTGCATACTGTCAATTGATTCTTTAAATAAATTGATTCCCTGCTCGCTTATTTTGTTTTGAATTACTTCTACACTTTGTGAACAAACCGGAAAAAATATTAGTATTAGTAATGTAAAAGTTATTATTTTAATATTCATAATGTATTACTCCTTTATTTAATTTGTATTTCAAGTAGACCAAGAATTGATATTTCGGCCCATTGATTTCATTGATGTTAATATTTAAAATAAAATTCTAGTTTACTAATGAATAAAAGAAAATAATTAATTGAGTAAAATAGAATTTAAAGGATTAATATCAAAATAAAAGTGAGTTGTTATTGATATATATGGGTATTTTTAAATTAGCATTTGTCTTAAGAAGATATTTAAATATCTGGATATTATTAATATTATTTTTTATGATTATTTGAGAAGTAGTAGAAAAGGTTTTAAATTCAGTATAAGTATTTAATCTTAATTCCTTTTCTTTAGTTTTATCAGAAGAGGTAATAGTATTAATACTGCATAGTGAATTAAGTACTTTTTCTGTAGAATTTTTGCTATGGGATAAATTATTTATATCACATTTAGTGTTTTCTCCATATATAAAGCCCGAATTTAAACAAAGAATTATAAACAATACAAAAAAAACATTTATATGCTTGTACATATATTTAACATACTAATTGTTTTATTAAGTGTCAAATTCCAGCCAAGCTATGGGTGCGATTTAAGAACAGGTTTTTTTAACTTAGATTTCAAATATTTTTGTAACTGTTCGCTACCTGTCCTGAAAAGAAAAAGCCGCTAATCTTCACTAAAAAAACATTTTTGTCAATAGATATTACCTGCTCTTGTATTCCCACTCCAAGCTATTTGCAATGTTAAGGCGAGAAATAGTTTTTATATATCAGGCTGTATATGCATACCCCACTCAGCAGAATAGAATCATATTTAAAATACTTTTAGATTATAGGTGCTAATACCACAAGGGTAGAAACGTACTTCTGGGGTATACTTTGATAATTATTTTGAACCCTGCATCATAGAATTTATTTTAAATAAAATATTAAAATATGACATTGAGCATGAGAATATATTCTTATAATCTTTTAGCTTTTATGCAGCCATACAATTTCAGTTTCGTTTATCAAACTCCTTCAGTTTGTTTTTAGTATGTTATTTTTAATTTCGAGAGATAGATTATCTTTTTTCCTTGTTATAATTCTGTTGTTCGGTAGATATCCTTTATTTTTTTTACACAGAACTGGGAAATTTGGTAAAGTTTTTTGGAAATAAGATTTTATCGGGTATATGTTTGTTAATTTTACCTTGAAATAATACTATTTATTAGAGATAATTCTAGTCCGGGTGATAGATAATGGATATTTCAAGGTGGACTCTTGATAATCTAAATAATCCAGATAGTCATAAAATCGAAGATAGAACTGTTATAGGTATATCGGATGAAATATTTATAATCATTCAACATTAGGATTTGGAATAAACTATAATAATGAAACCATTTATTTAAAAGATAATTCCAAAAATTTAATTGATATCCGATTTAATAGAAATATATAAAAAATATCTAAAACGGAGTAATGTATATATTATTAAAAATAAAAAAAGAGTGAAAGAAGATGAAAAAACAATTATTATTATAACATTCTTATTTGGATGCACATCTACTGAGCTTATAAAGCCTGCAAAAGCTAGTGATTTGACAGAAGTGGAGAGGTTCCTTGAGGCTGGTTCATATATTAATTCAATAGATAATAATAGTGCTGCAGCTTTAATGTGTGCTGACAAATATGATTACACAGAAATAGAAGAATTACTAAAAAATACAGGTACAGTAAGATAACTCTTTGGAGGATTGACGTAGAATCAGTTTGATATGAAAAACACACAAAAAAACAGAAAACAACGGGTTTATCTCTTTTTAGTATGCATTAATATATTCCTTATACTCATACTGGTACTTATACCGAAAAACAAACTTTTAGAAGAATCAGTTCAGTTAGAGCGGGATGAATATTATTCACAGGAAGATTATATCCCCGACTCAGATAATAATAATATAATTGTTATTCCGGAAAGTAATACCAACACAAAACCTTTTATTACAGAAACAAAACAACTGGCAATTGTTATTGATGATGTAGGATATAATCTGAACAATCTCGATTACTTTCTAAAATTTCCCGGGCCAATTACTTTTGCGATTCTTCCAAACCTTCCGTATAGTAAAGAAGCCGCGGAAAGAATTGTAAACGCGGGAAAAGAAGTTATTATTCATATGCCCATGGAAGCTGTAAATTCCGGCCTTGACCATGGACCGGGTGCAATTTTTGTAAATATGAACGAAAAGGAAATATTAGAGCTGCTTGTTTCTGCACTAAATTCCGTACCCTTTGCAAAAGGAATGAACAATCATATGGGTTCTATGGCGACAACAGATCTCCGAGTCATGAACATTGTAATTAACTTTGCAAAATCCAATAACCTCGTTTTTCTGGACAGTCTTACAAGTCCGGATTCTATAGCAGAAATGGTATCAGAAATAAACCAGATTCCAATATTAAAACGAAATATTTTCTTAGATGTTAATGATGATAAGGAGTCTGTTGCAGAACAGTTTGATAAAGGAATAGAAATTACAGAAAGTATCAATCCTGTAATTTTAATAGGCCATATTCAGAATATAAATGTTATAAATATATTAAATGGACTTTATCCTGTTTTAAAAGAAAATGAAATTGAGCTTAAATACCTTTCCGAACTAATAAAAATTGATTAAAATAGTATTTTAGAAATGAGTTATGAAAAAAAATGAATTATTAGAATTTAAAAACACTATTGTTAAGTTACTCTCGAAAGAGAACGAAAACTACTTTCTTAAAAAAATTGACAGTATTATAAAAGATAGTACTGAATGTATGGATTTTTATTCTAGACTGTTAAACCTCTTTGTTCATCATTCTTTTACAGAAGAAAAAGCTAAAACACACTGGCAGAATATATTTGATAATTACAATAAATTAAAAGTATTATTAAACAAAGATATTGGCCTTCATGTTTCCATGCTTGATTATTTTATTAGAGACAATAAACTCTTTAAAGAGCCGCTGCTTGTGGAAATAAGGCTTTTTAAAGAAACAGAAAACCAGGCTATGAGAGATGCTCTGACAGGACTGTTTAATAGGCGATATTTTGATTTATCATTAAAAAAAGAATTAAAAAGGACCGGCAGAAACAAAAAATGTTTTTCCATTATCATTCTGGATATTGATGATTTTAAATTTATAAATGATGAAAAAGGGCATTGGTTTGGCGATGAAGTTATAAAAAGTTTTAGCAATATTATTTTATCTTCCGCAAGAGAAGAGGACACAGTAAGCAGGTACGGTGGTGAAGAATTCTTTATTCTGCTTGCAGAAACTAAAGGAGATGGTGCTGTAAAATTTGCTGAACGCTTAAAAGAGAACATCCATATTTCTCCTTTTTTTATGAAAAATCCAATGACTTTCAGTGCGGGTATTTCAACATATCCATACGATGGAGACAAAGTAGATATTATAATAAAATATGCGGATAAAGCGTTATATGCTGCAAAATATGCAGGCAAGAATTGTATAGTAAAGCATTCGAAGGAAAATAGAAGATATTCCAGATTTAATAGATATTTTTCATTTAATTTTGCTCCGATTGAACGTGTATTTTGGGATGTTAATCCTCCCATGGGAAAAACAAGAGACATTTCCATGGGTGGATTAAGGTTTGAAACAGGTACTTATTTCCCTATCAGTAAGAAAATTCTAATTAATATAAATCTGTCTAATAATGAAGATCTTACCCTTATAAGTACTGTCGCGTGGTCCAGGGAAATAAATAAGACTCTGTACAGCTATGGTTTAAGGTTTAGTAATATTTCGATGGACCAGGTAATGAAATTAGCAAAATACCTATCTGTAAAATAATTATCAGCAAGGAATAAATTATGTATGTTTTGGGAATAGAAACCTCATGCGATGAATGTTCAGCAGCAATAGTAGAAAACGGTAAAAAGATTATAAGCCATGTAATAGCAACTCAAATAGAATTCCACAAACCGTTTAACGGCGTTGTGCCGGAAATTGCCTCAAGAAAACATGTTGAATCTATAAATGCTGTTGTAAACTCCACTTTAGAAAAGTCTGGTATGCAATTAAAAGAAATTGATGCAGTTGCTGCAACTTTCCGGCCCGGGCTTATAGGTTCACTCCTGGTGGGCTTAAGTTACGCAAAAGGCCTTGCGCTTTCACTTGATATACCTTTTATAGGTATAGATCATGTTCATGCTCATTTATATGCGCCTCATCTCGAAGAAGAGATCAATTTTCCATATATCGGCCTTCTTTTATCCGGCGGCCATACAATTGTTGCAAAAGTAGACGGTTATGAGAACCTTAAAGTACTTGGAACTACAATTGATGATGCATGTGGAGAGGCTTTTGATAAAGTTGCCAAATTTTATAATTTAGGATATCCGGGCGGAGTAGCTATAGACAGGCTTGCTAAAAAAGGCAACCCTATGGCTTTTTCTCTTCCAAAGCCTTCCCTTCATAAAGGAGACCACAGATACGATGTTTCATATTCAGGATTAAAAACAGCTGCAATTAATCAGCTCGATCAGTTCTGGAATAAGGATTATGAAAAAACACCGGAAAATATTTCCGCATCTTTTCAAAAAGCTGCAATCGATATGATAGTAGACAGGGTAATACTAGCAGTCAAAGACACAGGCATAAACCTTGTTGTCGCAGGCGGCGGGGTCACTGCAAACAGTTATTTGCGTGAGAGCCTTAAAAGCAGATTAGCAGATGCAAAAATTGTTTTTCCTTCTATGTCTCTATGTACCGACAATGGGGCAATGATAGCAGGACTTGCATATCACAGCTTAAAGATTGGAAAAACTTCGCCTTTAAATTTAAATGCAGAAGCACGGGTACCTGCGTTTAGAAGGCTTTATCCGTAATTATTTACACAAAGACAGAATTATTATTAGCAGTTTTTTAAACAATCAAAAACAATGCACAGTCTTGTAAAATCCAAACGAAATAATAAAAACACTATTAACTTACATAATAAACCCACACTTTTACCACAAACCTTCCTCTAAGAACTAAGCATATTGCGATGTTAGTTAAATTATTCTGCAATCAGGCGGAGAAACATACTCCTGAAGAATCAGAACATGAAAGGCAATACCTAAAAATAACCATATATCGCGTTCTGTTCTTCTTCAGGAGCGTGTTTCGCAGCCTGAGATCCTGAATTTTATTTAACATCGTAAAATGCTTGGTGAATCCTCTCTTGACTTAATAAACAAGTGCAATTATTATGCTAAATACACAAAATATACAGATTACTATATAAAAATATAGAATAACCTATAAAGCCGGCCATTCTTTTATAGGTTATACAGTTTAAAAGCAATAAGCTTAAAAACTAAAAAATCGGTCAAATCCGATCTTAAAATAATTTAGGTTAGGAGGACAATTCATGCCAAGTTGTTCAGAATGCGGTATAGATATACCCAAAGACGGGCTTTGCCCGGAATGTGAAACAAGAAAGAATAAAAAATCCAAAAAAACGGATCAAAAAGATAAAAAATCAAATATTCTGCCTATTATAATAATCAGTTGTGTTGTAGCTGTAGGTATTGTAATCGGAATTAAACTTATAACATCAGAGCCTTCCGGTGGTGTTGAAACACCAAGAACTGTAGAAAATACAGAACAGAATGAATCCGAAGATTCTACAGAAGCAAATCAGGAAAATACTAATAATGAAATAACAGAAGAGACATTAGCGCCACAATCTCTTCCACCTGCATTTGATATAACTACAAGGCCGGACGGCCCGCCGATTGACAATTATAATGCGTATGTAGAATTCATGCTTTCTACTACGAGCCATGAGGAAAAGTACCTGGAAATGAGATGGGAAAGAGCCACGATTTGTCAGAACAATTTTGGCGGACATCCGGATTTAACAATAGAAAGAGTTATCCAGGCTTTTTTAAGGACTCCACGTGAATACTTTGCCCGTGAAGAAAACATGCACAGAGCTTACGAATCGGCTTACATGAGCATTGGATGGGGCCAGACTATTTCAGGTCCGAACATTGTTTCAAGAATGACAAATGCAATTAATCCGCAGCCGGATCATAAAGTACTCGAAATTGGTACCGGCTCCGGTTATCAGTCCGCGTTTCTTGCGGAACTTTCCAATTTTGTTTACACAATAGAGATTATTGAACCTCTTGCGCTTGTAACTGATGGCATTTATAAGTCCTGGGAAGAGGAGTATCCTCAATACCGGAATATAAAAAGAAAGATAGCAGATGGTTACTACGGATGGGAGGAATACGCACCATTCGACAGAATTATAGTTACCTGCGGTATAGACCATATTCCGCCTCCACTTTTACAGCAGCTGGCTCCCAATGGAATTATGGTAATTCCTGTAGGGCCAAGATGGTCTACTCAGACAATCATGAAGGTTACTAAAGTTCCTCTGGAAGAGGGCGGGTTTACAATAATTCGTGAAGACATTTATGAAGGTACAGGCTTAGATGGTGATATATTTGTGCCATTTACAGCAGAGTTTGATTCAGAAGGTGATTCCGCAGTACACTCAAAAGCACTGGACAATATTACCGAATGAAGCAGCCTAATTACAGATTTGCCAGTCTGTTCCTGATCTCTGCCGCTTTAATCGGATTTGAACTTGCAATAATGCGGAGTTTTTCCGTAGGCAGCTGGTCAAACTTCGGCTCCATGGTTATAAGCATAGCTTTACTTGGATTCGGATTAGCAGGAACTTTACTTACATTTATACAGAAACATATAAAAAAGGCGCCGAACTTCTGGCTCGAAATACTTTCATTTTCATTTATGCCTGCATTGGTGCTCGCGCATATACTTGCACAGCAGGTGCCTTTTAACCCTGTAATGATAATTTCCGAGCCTGGACAGATATTATGGATAGGGGTTTATTATTTAATCTATTCAATACCGTTTTTTATTGCGGCATTATTTATTAATGCAGTATTTATAACATACAGCAGCCGTATTCATACACTTTACTTCTGGAATATGATAGGCTCCGGACTGGGCGGAATAATAATACTTGTATGTATGTACTTCATACCTACAGATTACCTTACAATCCCATTAATTATTTTATCTTTTGCTGCCACCCTGACCTGCCATTTTAGGTATAGTATAACAGAAAAGCGGTTATGGATTCCTTCAAGAAAACTAATTATTTGTATTTCCGGGCTTTTTATATCTATTCTGTTAATATTCGGATTGGGTAAAATAAATGTTTCCCAGTTTAAAGGCGTAAGCCAGATAAGAAACTTCCCCGAGAAAAACCTGGATTACTATACTTATGGGCCTACAGGAGAAATGCATGTATATTCAAGTTCATACCTCCATTTTGCACCGGGCCTTAGTGATGTGGCTTCATCAAACATAACTGACTTTCCTGTAAATGCGTACAAAGGCCTTTTTATAGACGGAAGCGGGCCTATCGGTATTATGAAGAAATTAACAGAATCTGAAGAAGCATATATAGATTATCTTCCTATGTCTGCACCCTACGAATTACTTGATGAGCCTAATGTCATGCTCGTTAAACTCGGTGGAGGAATAAGCGCGTTTACAGCGCTTCATCATAATGCAAGGAAGGTATCTATTATAGAACCCAATCCAGCAATAGTGAAAATGCAAAGAGATGTTCCGCTTTTAGTTGAGTTTAACGGTGGATTACTGCATGATGAAAGAGTATTTATTCAGGTTGGAGAACCGAGGGCATACTGTAAAATTACAGATGAGAAATTTGATATTGTTGAAATCAGCTTAATAGACTCAGTTGGGCTTTCATCCGAAGAATCCTACCCTGTAGGAGAAAATTACACATATACTGTAGAAGCCATTACCGATTACATGAAATCATTAACTGAAAACGGATTATTATCAATAACAATATGGAACAAACTGACAAGTCCAAGAAATGTTCCAAAACTTTTAACAACAATTGTAGCTTCTTTAAAACAGCAGGGAGTGGAGAATCCGGAAAACAGAATCTTCGCTTTTGACTTATTTCTGCAGACAGCAACTATAATTGTTAAAAACAGTGATTTTACACAGGAAGAGTTAGATAAATTAAATTATTTCTGCTTTAAAACAGCATTTGATGTATTTTATTACCCGGGAATAGAAAGGCTCGAAAAGGAATTTGACCTTATCCTGAACCATTACAATAATTTATACAGAGATGATGTTCCGGAAGAAGAAATACTGCCGATAACTGTAAGGCCTAATGAACTCTACCACCATGCTTTATTCTGGCTGTTTGAAGACAGGGAAGAAGAACTCTACGAAAGGTTTGTATTTAATATAAGACCTGCAACAGATGAGAGGCCTTATTACACTGCCTACCTTAAACCGGAAAGCCTTGGTATGTTTATGGACCAGCTTGGAGATGTATCTGAGGAATGGGGCTATCTGCTCCTTATAGGCACACTGCTTCAGTCGATCTTATTCGGATTCTTAATTGTCCTCATACCTCTAATAGGAAGATGGAAAGACCTGTTTAGCGGTGAAAAGGGAATAGGCGGAATAATTGTATACTATGCGTGTTTAGGCCTGGGATACATGATGATAGAAATCTTTTTAATTCAGAGGCTTGTCTACTTTTTAGCAGATCCGATATTCTCCGTATCTGTAGTAATAACAAGCATGCTGATAATTTCCGCGCTTGGAAGTTTATTTGCAAGCAGGTTTAAAAACAGGGTAAAAATAGTCCGTTTTGCTGTTGGAGGTATTGTTTTATCCGTTCTGTTCTACATTTTCGCATTGTCTCCGATTATAAATACGTTTATCGGGCTTCCAATGCTTGCAAAAAGCCTTATAGCAATAATCTTAATTGCACCGGCTGCATTCTTTCTGGGAATGCCTTTCCCCTCCGGTCTATCATCACTGGAAAAGGACAAAGGAAGACTGCTTCCATGGGCATTAGGTATGAATGGAGCATTGTCTGTTACAGGCTCAGTATTTGCTAAATTATCATCAATCTCATTCGGATTTACTTTTGTACTTTTAATTGCTATGGGATTATATATAATTGCGGGTATAGTTTTTCCTGCAAACCTTAAAAAGAATGCATAATCCGGCCACTAAACTGGCCATTTAATTGATACTTTAAGAAAAATATGTATCGGCCGGTTTAGTGGCCGGGCAGCCGGCTTTTTATTTAAAATTTACATTCCCTTTTCAAGGTCTGATATTTTATCCCTTAACATAGCAGCTTCTTCGTAATTTTCATCTTCCACTGCTTTCTCCAGCTGTTCTTTTAATAAAGTAACTTCCTGCTTTGAAGCTCCCAGAATTGTTTTTCCTGAAGAGTCATTTATTATATTTACAGAAACACCAGCTTCATCAACTACACTTTCATCAATATAAATAGGGCATTTTACTCTTACTGCAATAGCTATGCAGTCCGAAGGCCTTGCATCTATAGAAATATCTTTCCCCGCGTATTGTATTATAAGCCTTCCATAAAAGGTTCGGTCTTTTAGATCTGTTATTTCTATTCTTGTTACTTTACTATTAAATTTCTTTACTGTTGATAACAGCAGGTCGTGAGTCAACGGCCTTGGAACAACATGATTTGATATTCCAATCATAATTGAATGAGCTTCCCACTGTCCGATAATTATAGGCACAGCTATATCTGAACCAACCGGCCGTACCAATACAGCACTTCCCTGTTCAGATCTCGCAACTGTCCATACTTCCGCTGGAACGAGCATTATTTTTCTCCTTGTATTAATAATATGACAATTTTCCTCATTCATCAACATTTAAAATAATTTCTTTTATTTTTTTTGTAAGTATTGACAATACTATAAATATTAGTATCTTATTATGAAGCCTTACTGCTCCAAAGCATACTTTGGAGTTTTTGTATCTTTTAGGGCCCATAGCTCAGTTGGTTAGAGCGGTTGACTCATAATCAATAGGTCCAAGGTTCAAGTCCTTGTGGGCCCATAATGGCCCCGCCGTTGGCGGGGTCTCTATTTTTTTTTCTGGTAAATAATTACTCAATCCTTTCTTTTCTCTATATCTTCGTGTTTAAGCTGGTGTAGCCAGTAGCGTAGCCACTATTTTATGTTTTAAGGAGCATATTATGGCACGGTATAGAGAGCCTTTTAGTATTTATCCAAGGCATTTTAAAAACAATACCACTTATTATTACAGGACCTATGATAAAAATGGGCATAGGACATCCGGAATAAGCACGGGGCAGACAACAAAGACTGCAGCACGCGCCTTTTGTCAGAGATTACTTAAAGAAGAAAAGCTGCTATTTTCAAAATATATATCTTTTAATGAGTATGCAAAAAACTGGTGGATATATGATAAGTGTAAATACATTAAGAGCAGGATTGAAAGAGGCGGTTCTTTTTCACCTTCTCATGCAGATAACCATAGAAGAAACATGGAAAAACATATATTACCAGTTTTCAGTAAATATAAGTTAGAACAGATAACATCCGGACAAATTGAAAAATGGCTGTTTTCTTTTAAAGATAATGGACTATCCAACACAACAGCAAATCATAATCTTGAAACTTTACGCATTATGCTTAATGAAGCTTTCAGACTTCAATTTATTAAACATAACCCTATAAAAGCTATAAAGCCTCTGATTAGAGAGAAAAAAGAGAAAAGTATATTAAATCCTCATGAAATAAAAAAACTATTTGATATGAACAATTATAATGAGAACTGGGATAATTATTTTATATTCTGTATAAATATACTAAGTGCATGTACAGGAATAAGATTAGGAGAAGCACAAGCTTTACAAGTTGAAAATGTATTTAATGAGTACATTCGTATCTGTAATTCACTGGATAGGAAATACGGTTTAAAGGATACAAAAACACATGATATTAGAAATATACCGATACCTTTTGCAGTTTCACAGCATTTAGTTGAATGTAAAAGAATCAATAATACTGGTTTTATCTTTTCAAATAATGGAGGTAAGACACCCATTTACCATAAAACTATTACAAAAGGATTAAATAATGCCTTGCTGAAAATCGGTATTTCTAAAGAAGAAAGAAAATCTAAAAATATTACATTCCACAGCTGGAGACATTTTTTTAACACTACATTCAGAACACAGATTCCGGACAGCATATTACAGGAATTAACAGGTCATAAAACCGCAGAAATGACAGATCACTATACTCATTTTAATATTGATGATTTTAAGGACGTAAAAGCAATTCAAGAAAGTCTGTTTTTCTGATATAACATAACTCTGGGATAAATCAGGAGTAATTAACCTGATTGAAAAGCTGTATTCCTGAAACAGCCTTCCCAGTCTCATTTTTTTCAGGAAACACTGCAGGAGGTGTTTGAAATGGAAAAATCCAAATGGGAAATGTTTAATGAATTATCACCTGAAAAACGCCAAGAAATAATTGATGATAGAATTTATAATGGAGTTAAAAGAGCACAACAAAGAAATAAGAAGAAAAAAAAAGATAATTATCAATTTATTATATGGAACAACTCATTCGAGATGTTATGGAAAATATTTTATAATTTATATAAATTCGAATATATTGAACAACCAGAACATCCAACAGGTTTTTTTATACCGTATTTTCATTTTCGTGATAAAGATAATAATTTATTCAATCTTTCTGAGTATAAATTACCAACTGAATTCATCTACGATGTAAAAGAAAATGAGAAAAAAATAATTGAATACTTTGAAAATAATCCAGCTATTAAATGGAAAAAATCTCAGACTACTTTAATTGAATTTATAATAAAACTACATAAGAAAAACTTAGTAAAACCTAACCTAAAACCATATAATTGGGAATTATTTTGTAATCATTTTGAGAGCGGTAAAATGGATTCCTCAAATGTAAGGTCAATAATATCACAAAATAGGATAACAGAAAAAATAAAAAATGAAATGGAAGAGAATATTTTTTATAATATAAAATTATAAAATAATGTAAACACTTTACACTATTTACATACCAAAAATTACCTCCTCTGTATATTTATTACCAAAATAGAGATAGAAAGATCTATTTCAAACCAGAAAGGAATAAATAACAAGAGGGGGAAAATAAATGGAAAAAAAGTGGCTAACAGTACCTGATGTGGCAGAGTATTTAAGTTTAGCAAAATCAACAATCTACATTTATGTTCAGAAGAAAATTTTACCAGCTCACAAGATGCAATCAGGATTAAGATTTTCTCTTAAAGAAATCGATTCATATATGGAGGGAAAAAAAATAAAATGATACCTCTATATGAATGCCCTAAATTTGACTTATGTTCAGTAAACAAATGCGTATTAGATCTTAATTATCCAAATTTATATATTGATAAAACAGATACTGAAAGAATTTGTAAGCTTAATAAAAATAAAAGAATAATAATAGCATCAAGATATCCTGGTTTATTAAAATATCAAGGTCTTACCAAAAAAGAATTTGCAGGGAAAATGAGATGGGAGAAAATGGAACCAGAGACAAAGGATAAAATACTCTCTACAATAAAAAAATATAATTTTGAATGCAGGAATTCAGAAGGTGAAAAGAAAGTAATATAAAAATATATGCAAAAAGAAACCTTCAATATTATGCAGTCAAAAAGGAGAAAATTATGAAAACTAATTATCAGTACTTAGAACCTTTAACAGCAATTTATAATCATTGCCAACACAATTGCAGTAAGAAGAAAGAAGATTCAAGAAATATTTGTATTATTAAAACATGCGAGTTTTATCCTTTTCAATTAGGAAGCATGCCCCTAACAAAAGCAGGAATAACTTTATTTGGTAATGATTTTCATAATGGAGAATAAGCTTGGCTAAAAATGTAAAACAACGATACATCTCAACTTCATTCTGGGATGATCCTTGGGCATCAAAATTACCTCCGGAGGAGAAATTATTATTTCTTTATTTCATTACAAATCCATTAACAAATATTGCAGGTATATATGAAATAACAATTCGTAGAATATCCTTTGATACTGGCATTAATGAAGAACAGGTATTAGAAATATTAAATAAATTCGGAGAGGCTAAGAAAATATTTTATGAAAATGATTATATTATGATTCGAGCATTTCCAAAACATCAAAACTGGAATTTAAGGGGGAAAATAAAAAAAGGAATTGAGGCAATTTTATGTGAGTTGCCAAACGAACTTTTAGAGCGATTAAAAGAAATAGATTATGAATATCCTATCAATAACCTATCTATACCCTATGAATATGAAAGGAACTATATTGATTCTGATAGTGATTCTGAAAAAGAAAGGGAGAGTGATTTTGAATGAGAGGGGGACTGGGGGAGAGAAAACTTTTATTTATTTTACAAACATTGAGGTTTATAATTAATGAGTAAAAATATTTCAACAATACAAGAAAAAACTATTCTAAACATTATAGAATCTAAAAATGTTACTGAAGCTATTAAAAAGAGTAGAATAAGTCGTGCTACATTTTATAAATGGCTTAGTGAAGACAAAGAATTTAGAGATGGTTTAATAAAAAAGCAACAGATATTTCTTGATCAATCATTTATGTATTTAAAATTACTTAATGAAGATGCATTTAAAATACTTCATGAAACAATGCAAAAATCAAAAAATGAAGCTCTTAAAATAAAAACAGCTATGTTCTTAATAGATAGGTTACTTAAGCATTATGAGATTGAAGACCTAAACAGCAGAATATTAAAACTGGAAAATCAATTATATGAGGAATAATGATGAATAAATTTCTTAATAAAAAATTAACTTCATTGGAATGTAAATCTAAAATAAAAAAAATAGATATTACTCATAAGCTATCTATAATTAACTTACTTATTCCAAACAATTATGATAAAAATATTTTACCTCCGGGTTTTTCTTTATCTGCAGATATTAAATTTTCAGAAGAAGAACAACAACAATATTTAGAAAGATTTGAAAACTTTTATTCATTTAATGAAGATTATGATAAATTACTTTATAAAGAATTAATTACAAGAAGAAAGATCAAATTAAATGACAGTATAAAAAACTTGAAAAAAGATATTAATATTGGAATGACTTCTGGTAAAGCAAAAGAAATTGTCGAAATCTTAACTATCAATAAAGATATACTAATAGAAGTTCTTCAAAATAATAATTATAAGTACAATTTAAAATATCATAAGGATTATGAAATAACTATATATAGTGATCTGGAAGAAGATAAGGAGATATATCAACTTCTTTATAAACGCTTATAAGTGTACAAAAATAGACAAATATGGACAGATTTTAAATTTATTTTTTCATTTTATGCCCAATAAAATAATAATTCCTCTATAACTGAATCATCTAAAGAATCGAGTGCATTTTGTTGTTGTTTCATAGAAAGAACTTAGCAGGATTATTGGTGAAGTTTTACGAGAGCTAATAAGACGACACGGCTAAAAATGTTTTTAGTTTTATTTGCATAATCAATATTAGCCGTCAGAATTACTATTATCAGAAGTTGTAAATATAGGTATTATAAGAGTTGTAATTCCCTATCGATAGTATGTTTATTACAGGGAGATAATTTATATATAAGTAAGAAAATATATATATTTTCTTCTCCTTTTAAAGTTATGGATAGTCGAAGTAATTATCATAATTTTCCATCATATCATCTAATAATTTTTCTTCAAATCGTTCAGGCAAATATTTATATAGATCATTGCTTTCAACATAGAAATGGCAGTTTTTACAATACATGCATTTTACATCAGGATATGCACCGACTTGTTCATATCCATCGTAATCTGCTTCAATATCCCATTTAGCATAGAAAAAGGAATCACAAACAGGACATTTTGAATCTGTTTCATCTTCTTCATAATTTATATATTTATTTGGATAATGTTCTATTTTTTCTAACATTTCTTTATTGGTATTATATAATTCTTTATGCTCTTCTAATCTTCTTTGTGCTTTTAAAGTATGACCTTCTAATAAAGCACGATCTAATCTCTTAACTTCCTCTTTTTGTGCTTCATTAATAAATTTATCGAATGAGTCGTTCAAAATATTAGTAACAAATAATTCAATCGATGGTAAAATCTTTGATGACATTATACCAATATTCTTTTGAATAAATTTATCATTGCGATCCCAAAAATGTTCTATTATATTTCTGAGAGTATGTATTTCTACAAAAATACTAAAATCAAAATCATCATGTTTTATTAATAATTTTGAAATGTTAATTGCATTTTGAAAAGTAATAGTTTTTGGAAGAATTATATGTAACTTTTTTTTATCTAAATTAATATTTAATTCTTTAAACTTTAAATAGTCTTCAGGCTTTTTTGGTAATGGAAATAATAAAATAGGGTCCGTTAATGCTATGTGTAATTTAAGTAGATGTTCAATACATCGATTAAGAGAACAGATAATATTAGCTGAAGTTGCTAAATTCATATCATCATATAAAGTAACTTTACCTTCTATTTCTAAATATAAATTAATAGCATTTTTAAGATAAATTGATGAGGCATTTCTTAAATCTGATGCTATTGAATTACCATACAATTTATAAAATTCACTACTATCCATAATAAAAATCCATAATTACACCTAACTCCTTTTATATAAATTTATATAAATCCCTATTTAGGAGTGTTGCATGCAATAATATCCTATATCAATAAAAATTACCACAATACTCCCCCATTTAATTCTTATTAGTCCCCAACCAATCTGGCCAGCTAATCCAACCTTTATTTTTATATGTTTGATTTGGATTAGAAGGAATATCATCTGGTATTTTAGACAGTTTTGATAGCTCACCTTTACAATATTTTTTCCATTCACTAATACTATTTAATTTTAATTTTTGAACAAATACTTTGACCTCTTCAAAAGAACGATATTTCTTATTTTGTGTTGCAATCCTACCAGTACCCAACCAATCTCCTAGACTAATCCAACCTTTATCTTTATATATATGCCAAGGTGACCTCGGAATGTCAATTGGCATGTTCTCTATTTTCGTTATTTCACTATTACAATATTGCATCCATTCTGATCTGTTTTTTAAATTAAGATTTCGAACAAACTTACGAGCTTCGGTAAAAGAACGATATATTCTATCTCTATTTGCAATTATTCTAGTTCCTAACCAATCTCCATAACCATTCCATCCTTTATTCTTATAAGTTATATTAGGATTTGTTGGAATATTATCAGGTTTAATTCCTGTCTTTACCAATTTGCCTTTACAATAATGTTTCCATTCTGCACTATTCTTCAATTGAAGACCATGAACAAATTCTCTTGCAGTTTTAAAAGTAAGAAATATTTGGTTTTGCAGCGCTATATTGCCAGTTCCCAACCAATCTCCATATCCTATCCAACCTCCTTTTTTATATATTCTATGTGGACTAGCAGGAATATCATCAGGTTTTCCCCCAAGTTTACAATATACTTGCCATTCTTCACTACTCTTTAAATTTAGTTTATGAACAAATTCTCGTGCTTTTTGAAAAGTTAGATATATTTTATTTTGTGGGGCAATTATTCCAGTTCCTAACCAATCTCCATAACCATTCCATCCTTTATCCTTATATATAACTCTAGGATTTGAAGGAATATCATCAGGTTTAAATCCACTCTTGCAATATACTTGCCATTCTTTTTGACTTTTAAGTTTCAGTTTATATACCAAAACTTTTGCTTTTATAAAGGACCGATATATTCTATCTCTATTTGTAACAGTTCCTGTTCCTAACCAATCTCCCAGACTAATCCAACCCTTACTTTTATAAATCCGATCAGGTGTAGCTGGAATATTTTCAGGTTTAGCTACTTTTTCATGCATCTCTCCTTTACAATAATTTTTCCATTCTTCACCATTCTTTAATTTAAGACTATGAACAAATGCTCTTGCTTCTTTGAAAGATCGATACACTTTTTCAAAAGTAGCGATTCTACCAGTACCTAACCAATCTCCTAGACTAATCCATCCTTTATTCTTATATATAATACGCGGATGATATGGTATATCATCTGGCTTAAGGCCTTTTTTATGCATCAAGCCTTTACAGTATTTTTCCCATTCCGCTTTACTACTTAATCCTATCCCCTGCACAAACTCCCTGGCCTGCTCAAAAGGCCGCCAGGCAATTACACTCTTTCTTATTACCTGGAAGAATATCGAATCTCTTAGTTTCTTATTAAAACCTTTTAGCTCTATTAATTTTGCACTTTCCGTATCAATAACTATACGTTCTTTGTGAACTGTTCTTTCTCCCTCTCCATAAATAACATTTTTTATTTCATCTTCTATTCTTTCATCCTGGTCTGCTAATGCACGGACAATACTAACCAACTGAGCAAATGAATTATTCTCTAAAGCCTTATCAACATCCTCACCCTCCCCATGAAATATAGGTACAATAATATGGCCAAAAGGTTTGTCTTTATTCTTATTTTTTCTTAAAGCCCGGCCTGCTGCCTGGACAATATCAATTTTAGAATATTTAGGATCGCAAAAATAAACAGCATCTATAGCAGGTACATCTATACCCTCTGTTAGGCATCTTGCATTAGTAATTACAGCTTTCCCGGAAGTTTTAAATTCATTTAATAGGTCTGCACGTTGATTAGTTGTTTGTTTACCGTTTACATGGAAAATACTTTTATTTCTAAATAATTCTAAATGCCTTTCTTTAAAATCAATTGCCTTTTTAACATTACTGTGAAAAGTAACAGCATGAGAACAATTATATTGCTTCATAATTTTTTCTAATGCATAGTTATTAGCAATCTCATCTATAGTAGTATCTGATGCAAACTTTCTCTTTTTTATAAAACCTTGAAGCTCTCTGTCAGTTATCCCAACAGCTAATATTTTATAATCTACTAATATATCTTTCTCTATAGCTTCAGCAAAACTCATCCGGTAAAACTCTATGCCATAAACCTTTTCATTGTTCATATCAGCTAAATATTTATAAGTCTCATCTCCAAGTTTATTCTTAACAATATCAGATACTATCCTTGGAGTTGCAGTCATAAAAAGTCTTTTTTTAACTGGTATTGTATTTTCATCAAGAATAGTAGCAAAGGTAGATTCACGAACACCTGCAGTTTTATGAGCCTCATCACATATAGCAAGATCTAACTTTATATTAGTACCTTTAACTGCAGCTGCAACTTTAGGAGAACTTTGATAAGTTGCATAAACAATTAAGTCTCCTTTTTTCTTTAAGAAGTCTCTTATTATTTCCGGATCTGTTGTTACTTTGCCAGGGGCCTGCAATTCATATATATGTGAAGTATTAGAGTCCCCTCCCCTATCTATGTCTTTTTCCGAACAAACACAAAGATAATCATTATATTCCTTCTGTTGTTCTTTCCAGTCTTTTTTAAACTGTCTTACAAGGGCAAGTGATGGAACTAATATAAGAGTCCTTTTTGGTTTTATTTCTTCTTTTATCCACAGTGAAGTAAGGGTTTTACCTGCCCCACATGGAAGTATAAGCTTTCCCCTTTTATTTTCATTGAAACCGGATACAACTGCATTTATAGCCTTTCTTTGATGTGCATAAGGTTTGTATTTCTTTGGTTTTGGTAGAGGCTTGCCTTTTAGTATATTTCTTATCTTTGCTATCGTTTCTTTTGTAAGTTCCTGAATTAAGTCACCATATGTAACTATTGTTAGCTTTTCTTTATGCTTTTTTGTTGAATAAGCATCTATTCCTGCTGCATTTGTAAATACTATAAATTCATCACATTTATCACCCTCTGCAAAAAGGTTAGCCAATTTATCTTTAGACCAGTTTAGTGTTGATTTTTGGTCAGATCTAAATTTACACTGTACTGCTATATATTTATTATCATTAGTTTTTATAAGAAGGTCGGTTCCGTATTCAGTTTTTGTTGATGATATATTTATTTTATTTTTTACAGATAATGGGATTTCTGGAAACAGCCAGACATTTTTAAATTCATCAGCATACAATATTTCATAATAAAGTTTACATAAATATTCAAACAGTGTTCCTGCAAGTTTCTTATTATCATTATTTATATTTTTTATTTGAGAGTATATATCATCCCAGGTATTAGATTTAGAAAGTATATCTATAAGCAACTTATTCATATCTTTTTATAATATTATAATAGATTACATTATTAGTAGTATAAAGCATATTTATGTTAATGAAAAATAAATAAAGTGGATGATAATTTAAGTAAATATTAAGAGTATCTTTATCCTTATCCTTCCTAAGAAAATACGCTAAGGGCTATTCCCAGAAGAATTATTTTCCCACTCATCCAGTTAAAATTCTAATACAGAGATAACGATCTTTAAATCGTCAAGATTCGCTTTTATTGATTATTTATACTTATCAAGTATAAATCCTTAAATTAAATTATAAATCTTTCACATATTCCAATTGAAAGCTACTTATGATTTATAGTATACTCTTGATAACTTCTAGAGAAATTGATTGTAGGATTGGATAATTGATAACTAATTTAGATACGATAGACAAAGCAAATATTTCAAAAATAGGTAAAAAAGCCAAACCATTCCTTAAATGGGTAGGGGGAAAGCAACAACTTATCAAGCAATTTAATAACTATTTCCCAAATAAATTTAAACGATATTTTGAACCATTTGTTGGTGGTGCTGCTGTATTCTTTCATTTATGGAATACAAGTATGAATAAACAAGATTTTTTCCTATTTGATAATAATGAAGAATTAGTTAATACTTATAAAATTGTTAAAAATAAAGTTGAAGAATTAATACAAATATTAGCTAGTTATAAAGAAAACCATAACAAAACTTATTACTATAAAATACGTGAACTTGATAGAAATAACTCTACTTTAAATGATGTAGAAAAAGCGGCTCGAATGATTTATTTAAATAAGACTTGTTTTAATGGTCTTTATCGAGTTAACAAGAGCGGTCAATTTAATGTACCAATCGGCAGTTATGAAAAGCCTCAAATTTTATATCCTAAAATATTGAGGAATGCCAGCGTGGCTTTAAAAGATGCTATAATAGAAGTATCTGATTTTGAAGATATTGTTAAAAAGACAGAAGTAAATGATTTTGTCTATTTTGATCCTCCCTATGTTCCAATAAGCAAGACCTCAAATTTTACAAGTTATACTTCTGGAAATTTTGGAGAAAAAGAGCAACTAAAATTAGCTCAATTACTGAAAGTCCTGACAGAACAAGGATGTTTCTGCATGCTTAGTAATTCTTATTCTCCATTAGTTTTAGATTTATACAAAGATTTCCGTATTGAAATTGTAAAAGCTAATCGAGCAGTTAATTCAAATGGTAATAATAGAGGGAGCATAAAAGAGATACTAGTATTAAATTATTAAAATTATAAAAAAATAAATGGCAGGATATATTTTCAGCTTAGATAGTTTAGAATCTCTCAATCTCTATATTAATAATGGTGTTTATGCAACTAAACTATCAACACCTTTAAATTTATGGAGAACACATCATGAGGCTACTTTTGCTGATTATGTAACGATGGAAGAAGGTGATAATATATATTTCTTTATTAAAAGGAAAATATATGGAATTGGAAAATTATTAAATTTAAAAAGTGATTGCAAATATTTTAATTACCCTGATGCAAGCAATCCTAATCAATATAAATATGAGGATTTAAAAAAACATTTACTCTGGGACGAAGGAGAACATAGCATAAATCAAAGGTGTATCTGTATTTTCAAACCAGACCCATTTTTCTTTAAAACTGGAATTGATATGGATGATGTTCTATCATCAAATCCAGCTTCATTTAAAATGCTTAGAGCTTTTTGGAAATTATCATTTATCAAATTTGATGATATTGAAAACCAAGCCTTCAAAGATATCATACTAAAAAGAAATCAAGAAACCTTAAGAAATATAACAAATAAAAATAATATATTTCCTTTTCAACCTATACATAAAAAAATCAAAGATCGAATAATAGACAAATATAATCTGACAAATGGAATAAAGAATATTTTATCCAGCTGTGCAGAAAATGATAGTTTAAAACATGAAATGGCAATCGAATTAGGGATATTACATCAAATCTCAATTAAAGATGAATCAACTTGTAAAATATTTGGATATTGGGATTACCTTACACATCAAGTAATAGCATCTCCATTTAAACCGGTAGATTATATGGATAAGATGGATTTATTCGGCTATTCTTATTTATCAAATTTTAAACCTACCAAATCATATTATTTAATTGGCGAGATAAAAAGGGATGTAGCTAAACCTGAAGATATAGATCAATTACTAAAATATATTGATTGGGTAAAAGACGAATATTGTTTTGGCGATTATACTATGATAAAAGCCTTTCTAATTGCTCTTAATTTTGAAGATGGAGCAAAAGGACATAAGAAAGAAGTGGGAGTCCGGAAATATACAATTGGTGTTAGACCTGCAAGATCACTTGAGTGGGATGATATAAAGCTAGTAAAATATTCATTTAATGAAAAAAAAGAAGTATTGGAATTTGATGTAATAGATTAAAATAATTAATTATCATATAGATAATTACTTTTATTGAAAAAGAATAATAGGAAAGAAGTAATGAATTCTATTTACTTTGATGAATCTGGAAATACTGGGGCCGATTTATTAAATACAGAACAGCCTGTTTTTGTACTTTCTTCAGTTTTAATTAACAATTTGGAAAGCATTAGAATTTGCAATAAACATCTTTCAACTGAAGCGCAAGAATTACATTTTACAAATTTAAAAAAATATAAAAAATATCATGGCGGTGTTATTGGTCTCCTGAAAGATGATTTTTTCAGTACTAGTAATGTAAAAATATTTTCTATTCATAAAAGATATATGATAGTTGCAAAATATCTTGATTTACTTTTAGAACCGATGCTTCATAGAGACGGTATTGATTTTCTTGATGGTGGCATGAACATAGCACATTCAAATTTACACTTTATGTATTTACCGGTTCTCTGTGGGCATGAAGCAACAAATGTATTCTATAGAAGTTTTCTAAATATGTTTAGAGATCGGACTATAAAAAGTATTAATATATTTTACAACTCAATTGAGAAATTGAAAGAAAATTGTAAAGAAGAAGAATTCATATCTGAACTAGAAATATTAAGTTTATCACAAGCAGATACAAAAGAAAATTTATCTCAAACATACACTTCCGAGCTAGATCCAATTATCCCATCGTTTACAACTCTTTGTCACCTTTGGAATAATCAAATTAATGATAAATTTAGAATCGTACATGATGAATCTAAACCACTAAAAAAAGATAAAGAAAGCATCAAAATATTAATGAACAATAATATCACTAAAGTAAATATCGGATATGGAGCAAAAAAGTTTGAATTGCCATTAAAGGTGGATAGCTTTGAGTTCGGTGATTCAAAAAAAATAAAACAGCTACAAATCGCTGATATTTTTGCTGGATCCTATTTTCTATGGCTTAGAGGTAAATGTAATGGAAAGTATAAAGATAATTTTTGGAATAAATTGAATGAAACATTTAACAAAAACAGTATGATGGTTGGCACTATTTGGCCAAGCAATAATGTTGGAATAATAAAAGACCGTGTAAAGCAACCAGGAGATATAAATCCAATCGATTATATTGCTAATCTTTTCGCCGATGATAGAAAACAATAATTATTTATATAGCTTAACTTCATATATTTGTACTTAACTATTTCATTTAAGGATATTTACCATGACAATGTTTGTATTTCATACCACTTCCACATGGGCATCTATTATTTCTTCCAACTCTTGGTATTAAGTTAATTGTTTCACCTAATTCATTATTAATACTAAAATCAACATCACTAATTGCATGAACGATATTATTAGTTAATAATATTGTATTAGGCATGAATAATTTATCAGTTTCATTTTTTGTGTGATATCTTGATACTGCTTTTCTATTAAAATCTCTTGGAAGAACAATTGAAGTTAAATTATTGCCTATCTAATTATTAGATTTAGTTCGATTTGCGATTGAGTAAAAAACACCTATAGCTGTGTCTAATATTTCTTGTTCGTTTTTATTCCTTAAAGCAATTACTAATTTCTTTTCATCATTTTTATTTATAGCATTAGAATATCCTATTTTCTCAACTATAGCCAAATCATGTTTATATTTATTTTCTATAGAGTTATACATTTCAAAATCATCTTTAGTTTCTTTATAAATTGTATCATTTATCATATCTTGGCAATTAGTTAAAATAACACTAAACATATAACTCCCACTGCTTTCTTTAAGAAATCCAGAACATAATATGCTTAATTGTTTTTGTTTATTTGTTAGTTTATTTATAATTTTATTTTTAGTAAATAATTTATTTAGTTCAAGTTTAAATCTATCAAAAAATTCAGTTATACTATCGATATTACCTAATTCATACATAATATCTAAAATAAGTTTTTGAATATTTATACTATTATCTATATTTTTTGCGAGTCCAATCATTCCAAGAGTAAATCGCGAATAATTTGAAACACATAATATAGATTTATTAAAATTTTCATCTATTGACGCTGGATAAGTAATCCTTCTATCTGATACTTGAATAATGTGATCATTATTAGCAATTAATAAAACTAATGACATTAAAATCCTTATAAAATTATATATATTTATATAATCGACATTAACAAATACTGTAACAAAATCAGATCTACTTTCATTTACCTTTAAAATTAAAAATCATTCTTCAAGTAATTCTATTTAACAAAATAAATTTTCTCTTCATGATCATTTATAAATGTTCTAAATTCACGAAAATGTATCTTTATATTTGCATTACTAACAAAATGCCTTAATAATTCAGAGATATCTTTTTTTTATTTTTTAATTTTAAAATCAATTTTATCAATTATTACTACAATTTCATAATTTTCTTTATCAATCGCTTCGATAATTTTTAATTTTAAATCTTCAGGCCACTTAATATCATATTTAACTTTCATTTTTACATCATCATTTTTCATTGCATTAAAGAAATCAATAATTTGCGGTATTATATGTCCCAAAGATCATGAATAAATATTTCATTCTCAATAATAAGTAATTTGTTGAGATCTGCATCAAAAACAAAAGAATCACAAATTCGATTCTTCAATTTCTTCTTTATTGGAAAATAGAAAGAATTTTCACCAAAAATCATTTTAAAGTTATTTTCAACTTCAAGTTCAAAATCATCTTCATATGAAAATTCAACTTCATTATATTGTTTATTATTTATAAAAATAATAGCCTCACCACTTGAATATTTTTTCTTAACTTCAACAGCCTCAATGATGTTATCATCATCACCTAAAGATAAATGAAATTTCTTAGGTCTAAAATTTTCATCTACATCAAACAGATCAGAATATCCAAGTAGTATCCGATATACAATATTTCTTTTTCCTCTTTCACCATGTTTGTTAGGTCCAAAAAGAGACTTGTCCATTCTTTCAAATATTTCATTATAATCTAACCAGATATTAATCTCATCTTTGAAAATATTCACAATATTATCTATCATTCTCATTTCAAAACCTCTAAAAACTATTTATAATCTAAGGAAAAATATGTAAAATTAATATACAATTTCAATTATCAATTCTAACCATATACACTATTCTAAACAAGTAATATTTATTGATAATATTATTTTTAATTTATTCTGATAATTTAAATATATTTAATATTTTAGGATCTATTAAATCCAAAATACGCTTAAAATAATCTAAATCTGATTCTTTGTCATTACGGGGAATTACTATCATTTTTCTGGCTTCAAATGCATGTATTATTCTTTCAATTTTATTTCTGTCTTCTGAGTATTTGATAGAATTAGTATTTTTAAATAGCCCATCAAATATATCCTTAACACCTTCTTTCTGAATATCAACTATCAATTTAAAATTTAAAAAGAAACTAACTAATAGTAATATATATATATAAACGATAAAACATAGTATTACTATTATATAGTCTAATTGAATCAAATCATTTTCAAATTTTATTTCATAAATTGAATTAATAACACATATAAAAAACGAGAGGAAAATATTAATAAAACCAATAATTGAATCATTTCTGATTGTTGCAAATGCTTTTTCTTGCTCAGGTGCCCAATAAATATATGAGTGTGGAGTTGTTAGATGTAATATTTTTTTACTATTTAAAAAAATATTTCCTTTTGCCAGAAAAATAGAGCCAACTAGACCAAGAATAGAAGCGAGCAGAATTATAAAATTATTAGATGTTAAAATAATCATTTTTCATATCTCAATTAAAAATTGATATTAAATTATTAATCATTTTTGTTTTTCATTTCATTAATTGATTTTCTTAATGTATCTTCCATTATTTTCTGCAGTTCAGGTGAAAGCCTAATAATATTTAGATCCATTATTTTTGCATTAAATAATTCTTTTCGAAAACCAAATGCATTTAAAAATCTTGCTCCCTCAGGGACAATAAAATGGCATTTTATTTCATTAAATTCTTGAATATTAGTACCAATAGCTTTTAATTTGGATCTTAAATTAGATATATCAATTTTCCTTTTAATTAAATAAAATTTCGAAAATGCTTCAAATATTTTCCTAACAGCACCAAGATGGAAATCTTTTCCTCTTTGTCCAAAATAACCTGAAGTTGTAATTTCACCTATATATAGCATTTTTTTTCTTTTGGCATATGCAACTAAATCAGGTACCATTCCCAGGAAAATAGATTTCTTTTGTTTTGTACTTAATTTAACAGACATTACCTTATTTATTTTATAGAAAGTATCAATCATTTCTTGTTCAACAATTTTTAACTTATTTGTATTTGCCATAAAATCCTATTCTATAAAATAATTACTACCTTAATATATATACTTCATCATCTAAAATACTCATAAGACTGTTATTTAAAATCCCATTTTTGATCTCTTTTGATAAATCTCTATTGCCTTTATCCCATAGGTTTTCAAGTCTATTTTGTTCATCCAATTTATTAATTTTATAAACTGCAAGTTGAATATTTATTTTCTTTTTCAATAGCTTAAAGAATTTATCTAATTTTTCTTTATAGTATTCCCTTTTCAAATCATTTAAATCAAATCCAATATAGACCACATTAGTGCTATTTCTTTTAAGTGAACACGCAGAGGCAACTCTGTGAACCATTTGATATGGTAAATCTTGAACATCCTCAAAGGTAAATTGTTCTCCAATATGTTCTTTAATATATTCTAACCATCCATTTAAAACATCTTTTCGATTTATACTCTCACCTAACCATGAAATAACATTCTCATATTTAGGTTCTGTCCGTTTTGCTTCAATTGCAATGGTAACATTTGGATGAAAAATCATTAAATCTGTGCAAGATGGTCTACCATCACCTTTTTTTACTTTTGTTTCATATTCAAATATAAAACTTACATTTAGGGCTTCAATTTGTTCAATTAAATTAAAAAAATGGTTTGGCTTATTTTTATACAAAATCAATAATGGAATTGTTGAGCGATAAGGAGATTTAAATTCTTTTGAATTGTATTTATCCAAGAGTTCACTAAAGTTATTTAATCTATGTTTTTTATAATTTATCATTTTCAACCTTTACATTAATATACAGAATAATCTGAACTTGTTAATATTGCATGAGATTTAAGCAAAAAAATTTCTTCTTAGCGGAACTTATTCTTAGCATTTCATACAAACCCTTTCCAATATTCTTCAATCTGCCAAAGACCACTATCTTCAGGGAGTACCCGCTTTATTGCATTAATTACATTCTCATATTGTTCACTATTAAACTTTGACCACTTAATCCTTCTTGCAGTTTGCCATTCTTTACGCTGTCCCCCGATATTAAGTTTGTATAATTGATCTAAAAGAACAGAATCAATCGGTGGATGTATTGCTTTTACCCTTGTCTCATTGTGACTACCACCGCAAACAAAAATAGATTTTAAATAAATATTTACCAATTTTGCAGCAACACCATGTGTGAATGCAAGCTGTTTCTGCTGTGCAACCTCAATAATGTTATTTCTCCATTCTCGATGCCGCATATCAAAATTACTAGGTTTAGGAAGATTATTTATGGAACTAATTACTTTATTGATTTTACAACTCTCTATGATTTGTTTTCCCTGTTCAACTGAAAATCGGCATCCATTAACACTTGCAGCTCTACTAGCTGCCCATGCCGCGAAACGGTGTTTATGTTTATCGATAGTATATATCATAATTTACTAGTCAATTGTTTTTTGTTCAGGTGAAATAAAAAATCCAATTAAAATCTCCATATAAAAAAGTTGAATTCTATAAAGTACTACTAATAAATTACATCTATTTTAATCTTGCAATTAACTCATCATTTCTGCTTTTATCAATTATATTTCTTATTAGAAAAAATGCCCCGAATTTCTTTAATATATTTTCATCACCTATTTCGACAGGATCAATCCAAGGTCCATCATAGTCAATAGTTTTAAGACTTGTTCTAACATTTTGTTTCAATATTTCATACGAACCACCAAATTGGATATCGAATCCTATCGAATCATCTACTTTTTGTTTAGAAAAAGAATAAGAATCAAAATAATTATCCTGTAAATCTGCCAACCGTGTATATGTAGAACGTATATGTTTATTGTTAACATAAGTTCCCGTAAAAATCTCAGCGTTAAACATGCTATCCTTTTCATCATACCAAATTGTAATAACACCAATAATTTTAGGACTTTCTTTTGATGGAAATACAAAGGTTTTAGATAAATTCATTATAATCTCCCTTTAGCAAAATCATATATTGTCAATTTATTCATTGTTTAAAAGTTTTAACTATCTGAAAAAAACAATGACATCTTAATCTAATTTATTAACCTCTAAAAAGAATACTAAAAAAATTATTCTGTAAATCTTATCAAATGCAATATAAAAGATCAAAACAAATAATTATAAATTAACCATTATAAAAATTCCACCGTAGCCAGTACCGTAGCCAGAATTTTATAATAATCCCTATAAACATATAGTAAAGTATAGCAACAAATGGAATCCAAAATCTTGCTTAATTCCTTTTATTATAGTAAATTATATTAAGAGATAAGAATGATTGTTAATGTATAGTAATGGATAGAAATATACTGGTCCAAGGTTCAAGTCCTTGTGGGCCCATTAAGCCTCCTTTATCAGGGAGGCTTTTTTTGTGCGGAATCGAGCTTACAAGGACTTGAAGGGTGTGAGCGCCGACCGAATAGGGAGGAGTGAGGGTGCGAGACTCGCAGCACCGAACTATGCACAGGTATGTGCAAAGAGCATAAGACTGTAATATATCTCGGCTGTCGGAATAAATTATTCCTTTGCTCCATGTTTTATAAGCAGCTCCCAGATTTCCCAGTCGCCAAATGATTCAGCAACATCTAATAATGATTCACCGGTTTGAGTATTAACGGTATTAACATCTGCTCCCCGGTATATTGCTCTATCCGTATCTATTAGTTTACTATTCTTAACAGCTTCCAATAGCTTGTTGCTTTGGTTTGAACAGGATAATAGCAGCAAAAATAATATTGATATTTGAGTAATTATTTTTATCATTATTATTCCTTAAATATTAAATAATATTGGTAATTTTAACAAATATTATGTGAGTAAGCAAATATATATTTTGGATTCGCAATGTTAGTTAAAGTATCTTAGTATTATTTTTTTAAGCAGGAGTACTTCTGGACAAAATGGCTTATATTTATTTTAAAGAACCCAAAAGGAGATAACTTAAATGAAAAAGAGTTTAATCATAATAGCAATTATAATAGCTGGCATAATTTCTTTAAATGCACAAAACAATTTTCTCAGTTATCCCATCGTGGATACAGGAGTAAGCGATTTTTACGATAATGATTCAATCATCTCAAGGCCCGGCACGAGAGATCCTTTTTATGGCCAGGATGCCCACTACCAGATCAATACACCATCTTACACTGATAATCACAATGGCACCATAACTGACAATGTTACAGGGCTCATCTGGCAGAAAGATATGGGAGAAAAGATGTCTTTTGATGATGCGCTTCTATACGCAGAAGAGATTGATTTGGCGGGCAAAAGTGATTGGCGTGTGCCCACAATCAAGGAACTCTACTCTTTGATTCAATTCACGGGAATGGTAGAAGGGCAGAAAGCTGTTGAATTCTATATAGACACTGAATATTTTAACCAACCCTTAGGAGATCTTTCACAGGGTGAAAGAGAAATTGATGCTCAAACATGGAGCTCCACTGAATACATGGGAAGAACTATGAATAATGATGAAACCGTATTCGGTGTAAATTTTGTGGATGGCCGTATTAAAGGTTATCCCAAATTTAATATGCGGAACCGCAGCGATCAGCTTATGTATTTTCGTCTGGTCAGGGGAAACGCGGATTATGGAAAGAATATATTCACTGATAACGGAGACGGCACTATTACAGATCTGGCGACAGGACTGATGTGGCAGCAAGCAGATAACGGTGAAGGTCTTGATTGGGAAGATGCACTAAACTATGCAGAATCTTTGAACATGGCGAGATACGATGACTGGAGGCTTCCTGATGCAAAAGAGTTGCAAAGCATTATCGACTATAGCCGCTCTGTTCAAACTACAGGAAGTGCGGCCATAAATGTCATTTTTATTATTACAGAAATTAAAGACCCTGAAGGAGAACTGCAGTATCCTTATTTCTGGACAAGCACCACCCATCTTGATGGACGAAATCCCTATGATTCAGCAGTTTATTTAGCTTTTGGAGAAGCTCAGGGAACAATGAATGGTAACTTGATGGATGTCCATGGTGCCGGAGCTCAGCGAAGCGATCCCAAATCAGGAAATACTAATAACTACCCCGATTTTTTTGGCCCGCAGGGTGATGTGAGATATGTGTATAATTATATACGATGTGTCAGAACTGCAGAATAGCTTGCTTTATATAATGCTTAAATGCCGGCTGCTTTTTCGAAATAATAATAATGGATAGTTATATTTACTTTTAATAAATAATCAGTATGCTATTGCTATTACCGGACAGCAGGTTATATCAAACTGGCAAATGTTTTTACTAATAATCCGGTTAATACCACACCATTTTACTTTTAGAAAAAGTATATATTAGTGAAATTGAACAATAAAATACTGAATAAATTTAAGCAGTGGATTGGCGATTTTCGCATCACCGCTTATACTTGGCTGGCTTGGCGACACAATTGGGCTTTTACAGTCTTTCTTTATTGTACTTTTGTTTTTTATACTGATGTTAGCCTTATTCTTTTATATTTTCAGACGGACCAAAAGTAAGAAAGTACTGCTGTAAATAGCTTTTTGTAACAGAAATATTCACTGCTGCCTCCAATTTTAGTCGTTAATATTAGTTAGACTACTCCTCATACTCCTGTTTTGCATGAATAATGCAGAAGTCTCTGCATATCATTTTTTTAAATCCGGATTTTTATTTCCAGGTTTCCTTCCGGCTATACTAATTTAACTTGTATATCCTCTATTATATTTTAACATATTTAAATATATTTTAATATATTGGGTTTTATGAGCAAATTGATATATAATTATTTTAAAAGGATAGGTGATATGAAAAATTTAATTTTAATTATAGTATTTACGAGTCTGTTTTTATTTCCGTGTTTTGCAGAAGATATGCTTGAAGATATGGTAATGGCAGAATGGGATGGCGTGTGGTATTTTGCCAGAATATTGGATCAGAACGGGGACAGATATTTTATTACATATCCCTTTTATGATTCTTCATGGGATGAATGGGTAGATTCGGAAAGAATTCTGTTTATTTATGATGTCGGAATCGTAGAATGGAATGGTGTGTGGTATCTTGCAGGTGTTATTGAAGAACAGTTTTCCGGAGTTTTAATCCGGTATTACGGTTACGAATCACACTGGGACGAAACAGTTGACATAGAAAGGTATCAGCGTCTTATCGGTTTGGCCCTGGTTGAATGGGAAGGTGATTGGTATTTAGCCGGGATTATACGGATAGAAAATAATGAGTATTTTATACGATATCATGAGTATGATTCTTCATGGGATGAATGGACGCCTGTTTCTAGAATTAAAATACAATAATTAATGATTAAAATGAATATTTAAGTCTTATGGAATTGATAAACCAGCTATACATAAAATATCCTTTCTTTACACAATATAGTGAAATTAAAGAAGAATATTTATCTCGTAATGAAATTTGGATTTGCTAAGAAAACACTATCCGCTCTACAAACAAACAGTCTTTTCCACACACTTTCCATTTTTATCATAAATACTGCATATCAGTTTTTTTAAATCCGGATCTTTACTTCCTTCTATATTGATAAGATAATCATCATCTTTATTTATAATACTTATATGCATTTTATGATATACACCTTTTTCATAATCATAACTTTCACCGTCATCTGTATAATAACAATATTCTGCTTTATCTTTTACAAAAGCAATAATATATAATGTATCACAATTTAGAGAGTCAACATTACCTGCCGGATCACCAAATATAAATATCTTATTTGGCCTTATAAACATTAAAAATTCATTTAAATCTGTTTCTATATAATGATGGCCTTTTTCTAAAACCTTTATATCCTTTTTATTAAGAGTATCAGTCTTCCATAACAGCATTTCTTCCGGCAGCCATACATAACGCCCGAAAGCATTTTGCTGCATTACCGGTGCAATCATTAATGAACCACCTGTAAGGAGCTGGTCTGTATTTGTCTTTGAAATATTATCCGAATATTTAAATGATAACGGAGTAAAAAATAAATCATTATCTTTTACTGCTTTCATATACTCAGAATAAATATAAGGAATAATTCCATAACGAAAACGAATTAAATTTCTCATGGTTTTTGTAGTCTCTATATCAAAAGCAAAAGGTTCCTGAACCCTCGAATTCATCGCAGAATGATTTCTAAAAAGTGGTGTAAAAATACTAAACTGTGTCCATCGGATAATAAGATCTGCAGTTGCATTACAACTAAAACCGCCTGTATCTGCACCACAATATAAAAATCCGCACATATTTAAACCGGGCCTCATACTCATATTTAATCTTATATGTTCCCACCAGGAATGATTGTCTCCTGTCCAGATGCCGGCATAACGGTGAGATCCGATATATGAGGCTCTTGAGAACAGGAGAAATCTTTTATTAGAATTGAACGCTCTTAAACCAACGGATGTAGACCTGTTCATATTATGTGAATAAAGATTATGCACTTTGTAATGAGATAAATTTTTCTTTTCGGATTTATGAAATATTTTTTTATAATCATCATGATTGTTCATTAAACCAGTAAACTTATCCATTAGTAAAAATAATTCTGACATATCCATGTTTTTAGTTTTGTTCTTGTTTGCATATTCAATAACAGATTCCAATCTTTCCTGTGTATAAAAAATATTTAGCAGTTTACTTCGTTATTGCAGGTTTAATATTCCATATATGTTCCGCGTATTCATTAACCGCACGGTCACTGGAAAAATGCCCGGCATTACAAAGATTAATCCAGCATTTTTTTGCCCATCCCAACCTGTCTCTATAAGCTGTATCTATTCTTTCCTGAGCTTCTACATATGAATTAAAGTCTTTAAGAACATAATAATTATCCGGTTTGTGCCAATCTTCACCCAGTAATAAAGATCTGTATAGCTCATAAAAATCTTTGTTTTTTTCATTTCCAAAGGTATTATCAATCAAGGTATTAACAACTTTTTTTAATCCAGGAATTTTTAAAT
>SDBV01000699.1_pt1 | contig 48570 bp, 43 predicted proteins | sample 2277081 | NCBI WGS metagenome assembly SDBV01 (sample SAMN10402039, study PRJNA504765) | marine sediment metagenome | isolation source: marine sediment core GS10_PC15, 223 cmbsf | place: Arctic Ocean: Southern Knipovich Ridge | collected 2010
CCCAAGGATCTTTATGATCTCGACGCGGTGGAACCAGCGCCGGAAGACAAAAAACAAGTTCTTCTTTTTAATGAAAGTTTGTGTCTTATCAAGGCTCGTAAAAAACGGGGTCTTACACTTAAGGATAGGCCTCATCATGCGGGTAGTGGGGCTTATTTTTTTTGGTTAATAATCTCACGGAAATCCTTGCCTGTCTTAAAGAAGGGAACCTTTTTTGGTGGAACAGAAACATTTTCACCTGTTTTAGGGTTTCTACCTTCTCTAGAGGCTCGATGGCGTATACGGAAACTTCCAAATCCACGGATCTCTACTTTATCTCCTTTAGCAAGAGCCTCGATTATTGAATTTGTGAAGATATTAATGATAGCTTCGGCTTACTGTTTTTTAATGCCCAGTTTTGTGGAAAGTTTATCTGCCATCTCAGATTTCGTCATTCTCTATTATCCCAATTAATTACATCAGTGAAATATTAACTGAGTGAAGTATACCGGCTTTGTTATTTGTAAATCTAGCCTCAACAATCCTTTCAACAACCATCAACAAATAACAATCGACCGTTCCATCAACAACCTTAACAAACATCAGAGGCCGGTAGTATAAACACAATGGAGCAAAGAAAATGGAGACCATGTAATGGCATCTGTATTTGAACCAGTTATCGGTATTACTGGGCTTCCGGCATAATAAGGTGGGGAGCCGTGCATCGAGGGTATCGGAATTACAGTAGATGTTGTCGTCAGCCGCTTTTGCGCCGCCGAAAGCCTCTCTGAGCTTGCCGTGGATTACGAGATATCTGTACTTGAAATCGAAGCGGCCATAAGGTTTGCGCTTGTCAACAGGAACGCATTTTTCAAAAGAAAGAGGTAGATATGCAAGGCTTTCTCAAAACAGGTTTCATAACTCTTTTAGTAATGTTATGTGCACCCGGTCCATCATATGCAAACAGTTTCCGTCGTGCGGCAAGTTGCGCTTATGAAGTTCTATGAGCGCTATTTCAATACATCTGAAAAACGGAAAAAACGCCGTGCGGTGGACGATTTTGTAAATCGGGAAAACCACCTCGAATTATTTATAAGCTCATTAGAAAGCCTGTTTGAAGGCAAAGATGTGCCGATTCTCAATTTTTACGGAAGGTCAGGAATAGGAAAATCTACTTTACTGGCAAGATGCCTAAGCCAAAACTTCGATTCACTTTTTCCTGAAAATCATGACAAATTGATTATCGTTTCAAAAAAAACGGATAAAGGAAGATTTCCAATTAGTTGATTTTGAGACTTCCCCAAAAGAAGCCTCTGTCTGGCTCTGGCATCCGGAAAATGTTCTATACTCAGAGTCTTAAGTAATTGCGCATAATTTCCGCAGAGTTTCATTACCACGGCGCCATTGAGAAAAGGTGTGTTCAATCGCTTTCATAACATCCTCCAGTTCGGGGAAGTATCGATTATGTGTAGAGAGGCGACGCACCAACTTCCAAATACGCTCAATGGGATTTAACTCCGGGCTGGAACCCGTCACAGCGTAGCCTCGCAGATGCTGAATAACGGTGTACCGGAACTGGTTGTTCAGGCCATCCTCGGGCACCAGTCCCTCACTATGACCGGAAACCATGCCCACCCCTCCACCGAAACGATGGTGAAAGCGTGGACAAGCGGAGCGAAAGTGATAGAGCTTAAAAACAGTCGTGTTTTTAAGTAATCCGTATTTATTTACTATCTTGAACTTTTTGAAGGTACTATATTGACCACAAACATATGTAACAGATAGGGAGCATTTTATCGGCTCCCATAACCTTGTATCGTTTAGGTTGCAAAAACTCAATCAATACATGGAAAGAGGAGAGCCGATGAATATAAAGTTAATAGAGAAACAGCTTAAATACAACCGCAATGAGAGAATCCGCAAGCGTTGGTGGTTTTTGAGATCTGCATGGCTAAGCGGCAATGTTAGCGGTTACTGCCGCCGTGAAGGGGTGAAACGTAGTTATTACCACTTCTGGTTCAAGAGATTAAGGGATTCCGGCTGGGATATAAGCTCGCTGTCAGAGCGTTCCAGAAGACCTAAAACGAGTCCGAATCAGACATCAAGGGGAGTCGTTGAGAAGATTAAAAGAGATCGTAAACGGGAGGGCCGTGGGGCGTTGGCGATAGGAGCAAAGCTTAACCTTCCGGCCTCTACAGTCGTCAAGGTTTTAAAACGGGAAGGGCTTATTATCGAGAAAAAGGTTCGCAAGAAACGGAAAAAACATCCAAGACGGTACGAACTGGAAAGACCAGGCGAGATAGTGCAGGTCGACGTTAAGTATGTTCCAAAGGTTTCCGGTCGGCAGTACTACCAGTTCACAGCGATAGATGATTGCAGCCGTTGGAGGTATTCCAAATGAAGGCCTAAGCTTAGATGAGCCTCAAAAAAGGCAACTGGATTCCAGCATAAAGAAAGCAAAGAGAGATCTGATTGAGAGCGTTTGGCGAACCTATAAAAATGTCATGCTTTTGGGCAGGGATAACACACTGGAAAAGGTGGATCTGGGTCTTGTTACGTCTAGTTCTGCCGAGTCTTTAAGTAAATTAATTTTATCTGAAATGCGCCGTAAAGATATTGTGGCTAAAGAAGTTCCTCCGAGATTTTTAGTTCGAAACTGGCCCCCTTTTTTACTGAGTGGAGTACAAAAAATACTCGTGATGCATTCTTTGCGTCCCCGCAATTTCCACGTTTGCTTGACCAAAATACGGTCAAGGATACGATTGCGCATGGCGTAACTGAAGGTCATATTGCCTATGTTGGTAAATCACCAGCATGTCGGGGGTCGGGTAAAACCGTCCACTTAGGTTCGCTTTAAAACTGGCCATTTTGAGAGAGGAAGAATTTGCCATATACCTCCGCAAGGAGGTGATAGATGGCAAACATACTCAAAATGGCTGTAACGCACGCAATTATAGGTCTTTTAGAAAAGGGCTGGTCATACCGCCGTATATCGAGAGAACTCGGGGTTCATCGTGAAACGGTATCCCGATACGACCGCCTGAGCTTCACCTCCGGTAAATATCCTTCCTGTGTCCGATACGGAGTACTAGAACCAAAAGCCTGTTTCTCTTAACCTGATAAAGAACCCTGTAATCGCCGACACGCAAACGAAAAATCCCGTCGCCTCCCTTGATTGCCTTGACCCCCTTCGGGTAGGGATCAGCGGCCAGGACGGCGATTTTCCTGTATATCCGTTTTTGAATTTCCTCGGACAGTGAAAGGAGTTCTCTCCTTGCAGTCGGCAAAATCTTAATTTTATACTTCAAAGGCCGAGATCTTTGCGCACCTTCTCCAGCGGAATCGGCTTCCTGTTTTGCGGATCGGAAAGGGCTTTTTGCGCCTCTTCAAGATCAATACGGTCTTCCTCTTCCTCGATAAGGCGCTCCATGAGTCTTAGGTCCTCCATCGGAACGACCGCCGCAACGTCCTTCCCGTTGCGTTCGAGAATCACCCGCTCCCCGCCGAACATGACCCTGCCGATGATTTCCGCCATCACGGTTCTGGCCTTCGTGACGCTGATCTTTTCCATGACCAAACTATACATTGTTTATATATTTTTGTCAATATGCATAATATGTATAATATGTATATTTTATCTTGACAGCTCTGTCCCGTTGAGGTAATATATAATTATAATGAATTGGAAATTGGATACTAAAGGGTAGGAAGATGAAGAATAAGTTCAAGACGATATTCATGGCGCTTTTCGCCGTGTTCGTAATAGCCGTAATAGTTGCACCCTTCGTGCATCCGCAGGGACTCCTGTTTACGATCTTCGTGGGAGTGCCAGTGGTGCTCTTGATAGCAATCTTTGGAACGAAGTTCCCTGGATTTCCTCTCGCCGGAAACAGAGCTAATATTTGGATGGATAGATAAGACGCTGAACGCTCCTTTTCTTATCCTTCGTAGCCATCAGAAGAAGTGTTACGAGGAGAACCCCTTGTTCCTTTCATAACACGCCTTCCAGCATCAAACCCTCTTGTTGCCTCAATAAAGTTATTCCACATATTCCCCCCGGCGCCATAAGCCGCGATCGTACCGGGATTCTCACGCGCCCATTCCTCTGGATCGGCGTCCCCGATCAAGGCGTTAAGATTACTGAACACAACCTGGCTATTGCGTAAAACCTCAACCTGCTTCTTGTCGATGTAAGTATCGACATTCTTTACTTCCTTGCCTTTTTCCGCCTCTACCTTAGTTAACCGGAAACCCTTTAAGCCGGTCAATTTTCCTTTATCGTCAAACCCGACCTGACCTTTGCCGTCGCCCTTCATCGTCACGTTGTAGCCGTCGATAGTGGTTCCCTTTATGGTTATCTGGCCACCTTCCCTGTGTACCGATGCGGAAGCGAAAGTCATGCCTCCTGCATGGAAACCGGCCTGGCTCACGTTGTCCCTTCCGACATGCACGTCCGAAGTATCGGTAGATCCGCGCCGCTTTTCTTCGGTGTTGATATCCACATCGCGGACATCGCTCCCTGTTTTCTTTCCCAGCATGTCCTTGTATCCGGTCTCGCCTTCGCGCTTGGCGCCGAGACCTATCATCTTTCCCTGGTCGTCGTACGTGGAGTTGACAAACATACCCATCTGGAGACCTGCGGCTGCGTTTTCGAAGCCGGCGTCTTCGGCTTCTTTCTTAAACCTGTTCAGTTTGTTGGCACTGTTGATAGCCCCTTTATAGCTCGTAATGCCGTCCGTCTCGCTGCCGGAAAAATCCCTTACCCCTTTGTCCATGTGTACGGCTTCCGTGCCGTGCTTCATATTCATGTAGGAAAGGCTACCGTCAGAGCCGCGATGAAACTCTCCGTGAAGACTTTCGTTTGCGCCCATTGAGGCCGTCATCTTGTCAAGGCGGTCAGCCGTTTTTATATGCCCAAGTTGCCTTACCTCAGCAGACATATCTTTGACTTCGTCTTTGGAGAAATTCCCCGAACGCGACCAGTCTTTCTTGATGTCCGAACCTTCCCTTACCTGCATGTGCTTACCAGCCCTCCATTCGCCTTCGCCTGTTCGGGCATCAATAGCCCCAGTAAGCATCATGCCTTCCTTTATGGCTTCAGCGTTGGCCGGATCGGTTTTTCCGACAAGGGCCTTGACCTGGTCGATATTGTTCTTATCTACCGCCATGGAGGTATTTAACTGCAAGCGGCCATTCTTTTCGTCATAAGCGATGCTGTTTATCTTCATGCCAGGAAGAACCCCCTCGTAACCATTAGCCTGCGCGTCGTCAGCCATTTCGTCGGTAACCATACCGCCCTTTTGTAAGTGCCCTTCGACTTTTTCAGGCGTATTGAGGGTTTTTGGGAAAGCCGCTTTATACATGTCCCACTGATCGCGTGTACCGGCCATCGCAGCCTTGCCCTTTTGTTGGGCTGTTTCGGCGTAGAGTTTCCGGTAATCCTCGGCGTTGCCGTAAAGCTTAGCCTGCTCGGCGCGGTCGGCCACGCTAAACTTCTCCCATTCGTCCCATGCCTGTTTTTCGCCCATGCCTTTCTGTTTGGCGTAGTTCTGCACGGCGCCACGCATGGCATTGGCTGCGGCGACGTTCTTTTCGGTCATCGTTTTACTGGCGTCGCGCGCCTGCTGGAAGACATCGTCGCCGAAACCCTCGATCATGCCAATCTCGCGGCCAGCGCTTGCGTCTCCACTCTTCTTGGCTATACCCTTGTCAAAATGTGACGCCCTTGCGGCGTTTGTTGTGTTACTGATTGCATTCGAGTGGCCCATTCCCTGCGCCGCCTTTCCCACGTTGCCGCCTCCTATCATGTCTATTGTCTCTTGAGCTCCCTTAGTGGCGGTCATTTTTCTCAGGGCTTCTTCTCTTCTTATGTCCTGGGTGGCGCTCGAATTCGCCCAGGACGCCATACCGCCGGAACGCCGTATCTGCTCCTGTTTGCTCAGCTCCTCAACCGGCTTGGCGCCGCTTACCGCAGATCCGGCAACACCGGCGCTCTGCATACCGCCCTGGAAACTCGAACCAAGCTGGGCCATCGCGTGGCCACCGAAATCCACAAGGCCTTTCGTAAGGATCAAAGCCAGCATCACACCGGCCGTTCGCATGTACCCGAAAATGGCCAAGGCTTTCATCGAAGCCTTAGGCGTGAGCATCATTGCCGTAAAGCCGATACCGTTTGATGTAACCTCCTCGAAAACCCTCACCGCCTGGGCCTGAGCCATCTGGAATGTTATGGTGTCGGCTACCCCCCATGCCGTGTTAAAAATAAAAAATCCGAACATTATCTTGAGCGCCTCTCCATACAACGGCGTAGGGATAAACAACACAAGGAAAGGTATCAGCGCGATGCTTAATGAAAGCACAACCGTCCTGAATATCGGAACATACTCATTGGCAACCATGCCTGCGCTTATTCCATTTGAAACGTACTGCTGGTTCGCGATCGCCAGAACCGCTTCGTCGGGGTTCGCGCTCTTGATGGTGTAGTCAAGGGTGTCCGCGAGAACAACCTGGCGGATATAGTCCACTGACGAGAATATACCGCCGCTGCCTTCCACGAGGGAAGCGTATTCACCCATTACGACCTTGCACCGGGCAAGTTGCGCCGGATCGTCCGGGTCCATACCACCGGCCGCGCAAGTCGATTTTATTATGTCCTCGTACTTAGCATCGTCGCCGAAATAATTGTTAAGGTTCGTCCACACATTACTACAGGTCATATTCGATCCCCTTCTGTCCGCTTCTGAATAATAAGTGGTCGACCTGCCGGGATTCGACCCTTCCGCAAGCTCGGTCATCAGGTTGCTGGATGTCTTGATGTCGTTTATCGACAGAGTGGAACCGGGACGCGTCAATTCAAAGAAAAGACAGTCCTCGATATACGTCTTAAGCGAAAGTATCTGGTAGGCATCATCGAACTTCCGGTCCACGCTATGGGCGCTCAAAAGAAAATTAAAGCCTATGCCGCCGGCTCCCGTATTATAGTCGGGCATTCCTACCGGGCCGGCGGTATTGATTATATCTATGAGGCCTTTCTCGACCTTATTCAAAATGCTCATAGTGACCGCTATGCCGTTGGGAATACCGGCCTGCGCCTGTGTCTTGTTCTGCACGGGGTCGTAGAGCCGGATTGTGCTCGTCGGCTTGATAAGCCCGAAATAAATAATCACGCCTATAAGTATGGGCAACGTCCAGCCAAGAAGGGAATACTCTCCCGACATAAATCCCCTAAACGTCGCGCCAGCTCCTCCAAAAACTATCCCCAATACTATGACCACGGTAAAAAGCTGCTGGTACGTCGCGTCGCTGAATATAAGCGCTACGAATTGAAGAACGGAAAGAATTGAATCAAACCCGTTATAAACGTAGAATTCGACGGTAAGGGCTTCGGCGGGCAAAACAAAGACGAGGGTTGCTACTATCACCAAAACGATAAACCGGGTGAAAGCCATCAGAAAACCTCAGTCGGACGAACTGACAAGCGCCTGGAATCCCTTGTGAGATTTCGCCTTCAGTCCCTCGAATCTTTTCACTATCGCCATTATGGGTGTCCACTCGTCGACGGCCTTCTTGTAATCTGCCCGCAATTCGTCCATCAGATGTTCCGCTCTCTCTAACATGCGATCACTTATAGTTAAAACCGGATATGCGAAAATCTCTAACTGGCAATCGGGAAGGTTGTAGGCGCCCTGCTTCTGTATTACCTGTCTTGCGAGATAAGTGTTGGATGCCATGTGGGCGTAAAGGTCTCTGGCTATACTATATGCGTAGGCTTTGGAAACCAGGTCGGCTAGTAAAGCAACCATTACGTTCTCCTGTCCCGTTGAAATGGCGACATCCATTGCTGTCTTCACCGGCAAGGGTATCTGATCCAAAAAGTTGGTTGTCGCTGTTGTTTGAGAAACTTTGGACTTGGCGTTAGTAACGTAATTAAAAAGGATGGCGCTTGTATAGTTTACAAGGTCGGCATTAGTGTCGGTAATTTGAGTACAAGCGTCGCCGTCGGCCGGACGCACGTAAGCCTTACCCTCGACAAATGAACTGATGGCTTCATTGTTTTCCTTGCAAGGAGGAATCTCATAAACCATGTACCTGCGTTTAGTATTAGTATCCAGAGTGTCCTCCACGTTAGCATCTCCGATAAACCCGCGCAGTAAATTAACATGGTTCGCGGGCATACCCCTCTTATCTCCAAGGGCCTGCAAATACGTCTTGGTCGTATTGATAAAGATGTCCTTGATTTCTGCCGGGCACGAGCTGGTTTTTTCGTCGTCGCCAACAGGATCGGCTCCGCCCTGCGATTTGGAATCCTGCGCTAACTCGTCGGGATTGTCCTTAACGCCAAGGCGTAGGAGGTAATCCATGCTCGATTCGACCGCCGCCTTCGAACGGTTGGGCTCACCCTTTATGGTTGCCACGAGGTCCTTGCCCAGTCCGCAGGAATCCAACTGCAACGAATTGAGCTTATCGGCCATTGAGGTAAGGCTCTTTATGGAAGTCGCCGCCTGTTCGGCAAGCACCTGCAAGGCCATATCAAACGCGACAGCGGAGGCATTCGCCAAAACCGCTTCCAGTTTTTTCTGTAGGTAGTTAGGATCGGAAAGAAAACTAAAACCACCCATGTAGGCGTCGATGCCGCCGCAACCGAATTTCAGGCGCGGGGGAGATATGGTTACGGGATACTCGCTACCCTGACTCCAGCGGGCGTTAAATCCGCCGCCGGTAAAATATCCGCGCGTATCGCCTTGGTAATAACCAGAGCCGGTAACTACTTTTTGTTGTAACCAATCGTCAACCCAGCCGCTGGCATGCGAAGGCGGCGGTAATAAGACGATGGAATATACACTTAGAACCGTAAAAAATATCCAACGTAAAGCCAACATTATCTTTCCTCCAATATCTTGTATTATTAAATATCAATATAAAATACTATTGATCGAAGCATGACCACTTCATAGTAGTTACTCAACCCCCTTTTGGGAGCCATCCGGAGCCCTTGCCGTCCCTATAAACGCCTCCGTATCGAAAGCTCCTCCTTTTTGAAAGTCGTAAGTAGACCAGTTCCAGGGAGATACGTCGCCTTTCAGGTAGCGAATAGCCCTGTAAAGACGCTGCTCGATCTCGGATAAGGAAACTACGCCCGCCGCCACCGGAAAAGAATTACGGCTCTTTTTATATACAAGTTCAAGGTGAGGAACTGTAACTACCTTGAACTGAGCGGCCATCCCGGGATTTTCAGTAATGCTTATCGGACGTATCTGCCAGCCATACTTCACTGCGAAAAACTTGAGTATCCCGCTTTGTTCCACGCAATATGGGCAGGACTCGGAATGGAAGTACAAAAGGGCAAACTCATCCTTCGCTGCGGCGATACCAGCCTCTACTTCCGCTTTCTGCTGGGCGACGTACGCGGCCCTGCCGGGGCCTACGCTCGGATAGTCCTTTGCCGCGTTAAGCTCCGGGTGCATCTGCACCACGAGCATCGTTACGTCGGCCATCGTACTAGCCTTGCGGCGGGCAATGTCTTCGACCACCTTGTATTCGTAAACGTTCTCCACCGTGGGCGCCTGTACCGCCTTTTTGTGGAAAGCCTTCATCAAAGGATTGAATTCGTCGGGGTGCATGAACCAAATCTGTTCAAGAGTATAATCCTTCAAAGAAGGCATCTGGGGGGTCGCGGATGCGGATGTTTTCTCTTCACTCTCGACCTCTTCCTCATCGGGCGGATCGGGAATTACCTCGTACCAGAACCACCCCTTCTTTTCCCCTGTTGCGGGTGTCTGTATTGCTTCCTGTGCGCTTGTCCCGCTCGGAGTCGCGGGGAGGAACGAAGGGAGGAATGAAGAGCCTGCAATCGAGGGGGAAGCGGGCATAAGAAGCCCTGCAAGAATGACTGAAAAGAAAAAAACTCTCATGTCTATATCACCGGATAAGCACGCGCCGAAATACGTTCCTTGGATATGAACCCGAAATACCTGCTGTCATAGCCATCCTTGTGTCCGGAGCTTATAAAATACATTCCTTTGGGCACGGCGCCGTTAAAGGTAAAATGAGTAAGTAGTTTGCCATCGAGGGATTTTTTCTTCGCGATAGCAACCGGCTTGCCATTACAGAAAAAATGCCTGTCGCGGTTTTCCAGATGGTCGCCGGGAGCACAGGCTATCGGCTTTATGATATTGAACTCCTCGCCATCGTTTATAAACGGGGTTACTAGACCTTCGACGAATACGTAGTCGCCACGATTAAAGATGGCGGCGCCCTTATTAAGTACAAAAAGATGATAGCCTACCGACGGGGTCATTGTCACAGCAAGGCGCTCAACCAAGATGGTTCCCGACGACACAAGAATGAAAGCCATAATAAACATCTTTAACGGAGTTACCTTTGCCTCCGCTTTCCGACCTTCGTTAATTGCGGAATTAGTGTCTTTCAGGGTAATCCCCGGTTCGTCCATTACCTTATTTGCGCCTTTTGATTCATTGCACATTTTTTTAATCCTCCTTTATCCGTTGAGTTTCTTCACTATCGTATCGAGAGCGGGTCTGTGCGCCCTGCGATTTATTTCTTCCAGGGCGTACCTTATTGAAGCGTCTCCGTAAGCGACGTATGACAGCCCGGGAGTCTGCGACCCTGGTATTGCGCCGTGGACATACATAATTGCGGGGACGCTTTCCACTCCGTACAGTCTGAACAACCGGGGTTCTATAATCACCTCGACCATGTACCTGTCGCATTGAACCTCTGATACGTCGCATGCCGTATCCTCCTTTAAAAATTCCATAATAAACGTTAATGTCGGATGCATTTTCGACATGTCTCCAATAAACCCGCGCATGACAAGCTTGATATTGATCTCGCCGAGCAAAGCGATATCATGGGCATACCCGCGAAGCGTCATTAAGGGAATCGACGAGGATATAAAAACGTATACCGCTTCATCAAGGGCAAGCGCGGAATCTTTCCCGGTTAATATAGCCTGCTGACTCTCGGCATAAACCGACACTCCAGTAAATACTTCGTCTTTAAGGCGGCGAAGTTCGGCTGCCAGCTTTTGTTGAAACTCTTCACCCTGGTATTTCTCGAACACCCGCTGAGCCGCCTCTTCTCCTTGCTTGTTGTGCTTGTTGATAGAGCGCTCGATTGTTGTTTGTTGAGCTTTTTGAAGTGCTTGTTGGGCGGCCTTTTTTGCCGTACCTGAATCGGCCACGGCAGAAACCTTTATGGCCGCAACAGCAAAAAGCAATACCATCAGCCCTAAATTTCTTTTACGCATTTTATTTTCTGCGCCTCCTTCCGTATTTGTTCAAACTTATTTTCTGTCGATATGAACGCATCTACGACATCCGGATCGAAATGCTTACCCGAACCATCGAGAATAATGGACACCGCCTTTTTATGGTTAAACGCCTTCTTGTACGAACGCTCCGAACGCAAGGCGTCGTAAACGTCAGCGAGGGCGACTATCCTTGCGGATATCGGAATATCATTCCCTTTCAGCTTGCACGGATATCCAGTACCATCCCATTTTTCATGATGAAAATGGGCCACCTCGTACGCCAATTTCAGGTACTCATGGCCTTCAAGAATTTTGCCGCCAAGAGTTGCATGGGACTGCATCGTAATAAACTCGTCATCAGTAAGAACTCCTGGTTTGATAAGTATGCTATCCGGAATTCCAACCTTACCCACGTCATGAAGAGCGCTTGCAACATAAAGATTCTCGATGAATATCGTATCTATAGTTTCCCTATACTGTTCGCGGCGGGAAAGATGGACGGCAAGGGCGTATGAATAGCCTTGGATGCGCGCGAGATGACCGGCAGTGTAGCTGTCGCGGATTTCCGTAACGGACGCTATAAGAAACATTGAATCGAGAATCTGGCGCCGAAGAGATTTTTTTGCCTTCTTAAGCTTTATCTTTGTAGATAAACCAAGGTTTAGCAAGCCCGAAACTTCAAGTCCCATTACACTTTCCATCTCTATATTTAATTCGAGCGCGCGCAACAATTGCGCTTTTTAAACAACACGAAAACAAAGTTGTCTCCGAAAAACGGCGGATTTTTCAAAGAACCCCAAAGCAATGAACTCCTGCCGATGGGAACACGGCCGCCGCCCTTCTTGGGCATGGCAATCTGAAGCCCAAAATGGCTCTTTGTCCATATCGCCGGGATGGAAGGCATACACAGATTTCCTCCGGCGGTATCCCATATCAGGAATTCGCGCGTAAGCTTGTAGATCATCCGCGCGGCGGTACCCGCCTGCGCGTCCATCATGTTCGAGTTGCTGATAGACCCGGTAAGGGGATAAGCGCTGCCCCAACTGCCCATACACCAGAACATAAAGTCGAGAGGCATTCCCGCGTTAGCTGTAATCGAATCGGCAATACAAGCGAGCTGCGCTATCGGATTGCCGAAAAGAGTCGCTTCCGGGTTTATCAGGTACGCCATCGTATCGCTGTTCCATAAAGGATCCACGGGCGTAAGGTAACCAATGTCGAAACCGTCGATTTCCTTGCACGCAAAATCCGTCAACAGTCCTAGCATCTCAAGAACGGGAAAAATAATATAATGTGCCTGGCTAAATGTAAATTCGTCATCCGCATCGACTAGCCCTCGACTGGTTCCCGCACCAGTCGTATTCGGGACAACATTTATTCCAGTTGAAGGAAAGCACCACGGGTCCTTAACGGTTTCTATAAGGCGCGAGGGTTCCCAGAATTCAACGGGCAACCCTATGCTAAAATAAGGCGAGACCAGCGACGGACACACACAAACTGGTGCGGAAATATTAGCCGGCGAATCCTCAAGGTTTGAGTTTACTACCGTTATCCCCGCTACCTTGATAGGAAATATCGACTCCCATGCGATGTTACCTATCAAGTCGATAAAGCTTCCTGTACACACGGCATTTACATTCGTCGCGGGAAGAAGCATGAACGCAAGGATCAAAATCGGAGATGCAAACACTTTCTTCATTGAGCTTTTTCCTTTTTCTCTTTTGTTATTACGGGATCGAATTCCCTCACCTCGAGGACCCTTCCTTTTGCGCTAACGACCGAAGGAACCGCCCTCAGTTCGAATCTTTCGACAATGCGGGTATCTGCATAAAAAATGGGAATCATCAATCTCTCGGACATGTCAACCCAGCCCCCTTCAGAAAGAAGGAGCATTATATTAAGTTTGTCCAGATAGCCGGAACGCTCCAGCCATGCAACCTGCTCAAAATCGTCCCCGTTTATAATGACGTACACTTCATTAACTTTTATGTAATCCAAAGGATTGAACGTAAATCCCGAAGGATATAGAACCACTGTTTTATCCTGCCACTCATCCTCTCCCCATTTGGCCACACAGCGCTCTTGCAGCTCTTGTGCGCCTATGGCCTGGGTATCGACCGCGATCGAACACGGAATCTCTATATCGGGGCCGTCCCACGTATACGTCGGGTCGACATGGCGTACCGTGTCTTCCTCGGCCCTGGGCAAACTTACAAGCCCTTGCGGAGGACGGTAATCTTTGTGCTTTTGTCTTATTAAATCTTCCGAAGGGAGACTTGACGGGTCGAGATTCGCTACGCGCTCCCCTATCTTTTCAAGCGCGTCGCGCTCGACGATTGGGTAAACCGCTCCTATCTTCCCGATATTTACAGTATTTGCCGCTACAACGGCCGCATGTACAAGCAACGCGCAGGCGAGGACTGAAATAATAATCTTCATCATCACCTCATATTGTCGTAGAAATCATTGACGCTGTTTTGCATTTCATTGTTTAGCTGCGGTGTTTGTTCCGCCTGCATATCGTTAATCCATTCGGAAAAGTCGATCTTGCTGAAATCTATGTTTTGAAACTCCTCCGGCTTGAAACCTCGGCAATTCGGTTTTTTTACCCCGTCAATAGTCCAGTACCCGTCGGGTTGGAAAGCTTGGAGCTGGTCTCTTCCCTGCTCGGATATTATACGACCGAGTTTTGAGTTGAAACAGCAGTACATTTCAGACCATTGAACACATCCAATGCCGAACCATTCTTCCTTGCAATATTCGCCTACGAGATGGCAGCGTTCGGCGTTGTTGCCTGCAACCGTTTCCGCTTCGTGTATCGAGCATATCGGATCCACGCCGAGCGGGCCGCTCGCGTCAGCAGCACAGCAACCATTTGCCGCTCCTTGTGTTTGCTTGCCGGGTAACCGGCAAGCATTTGGCTTGCCTGAAAAAATAAATATCTGGCCGGCACAACCGTTTGCGTCTATACCGCCATCATTCTGGTAATAAGAAAGGTCGGCGTCCGAATCAACTGGGGGCGAAGAATCGAGATCCGCACATGAATTCGGCGAGCACTGGTAGGCATCATCGCCGTTGGTATCGAGACAGGCGTTCGAAGACGCGCACTCGAAACAAGCGTCCCTGTCCGGAACATATGTCGTGTTACCGCAAACGGGTTCTTTTGAGCATACGTCCGACGACGCAAGGAATCCGTACCCTCCGGGACAAAGGTTTTCGCCGGAAACAATACAAACATTCAGTCCTGTAGAAAGAATACCTGGGTCGCACGCGGCGTTAGCCGCGCATGTCTCGGCGGCGAAATCGTAGGTGTAATCCGTAGTGCAACTAGAAATTCTCGGATGCTCGCACAAATCGGTATCGGGATTAAGCACGCCGGCGGAAGGCCCTGCCGTACATGTGGAATCCATAACACACACTGACAAAGCGGGATCGTAAACCATCCCGCCTGCGCCGCAATCGTAATACTCTTCATGAAGGCACTTGTCTAAAGTGGTGTTGTAGTTACCGGTCTCGGTACATGGAACCGTTAGTTCACACTGGTCCCGGGAAACGTTAACCGTATAACTCCCGGCGCAGGAACCGTTTAGCTGACACTTGTCTATGGAAGCGTTGAGCGAGCCGCTACTTGAACACGTTGGAGAAACCTCACAACGGTTATCTACGCTATCATACGAATAACCGCTTGGACAGAGCGTGCTCGAAGACAGGGTGTAATAGCACTTATCGCTTCCCGTATCGAGAGAACCGCCGTTGGAACAGGACGCGGCTACACTACAAGCGCCGCCATTCCATGAATATCCGGAAGGACAATTGTTGTTCGTTGAACAGGAATATTGTTTTGAACATGTAGAAGACGATGGGTATGAACACCCGGAACCGCCCGATATCGGACACCAATAATAATTACCACCGTAATTCTTATAATATACGTCCCACGCGTCGAAGTGCGTACTATTGGAACTGTACGCATACCTCCCCATGTATGTGGGGGACCCCGAAGGCACGGATGTGTCCCATATACAGGTGCTACCGTCAGGGAACATGCCATAGCAAGGGGAACCGAGTTTCCAATAGGACCGGTAATAGGCCGCCGCAAAGGGATTCCACCATTGAGCACGATCGTCACCATGGCATATCATCACGTCGCCATTGTTATAATACGAACCACTCCAATAGCTCGAACCATCACACCCGGGCTTTGGGGCTAAATAAGCATTAGAAGCATATCGAACAAAATAATACCGGTTATCATAAGTCTGCCCAGTGTTACAGCCTGCACTTTGAACACAGTTTGAAGTGCATGTGGACGACGATGAATACGTGGAGCCAGTGTACGAACAGGTATATGAGGCTGACCCGCTTGCCCTGCATTCATTCGCGCTCGTTTTATAAGATCCACCCGCCGGGCAAGCCGGGGATTTTTCGCAATGGTCGCTGGAAGAATTCCACGTATATCCGCTGGGACAACCCGAAGTATCATAACCGGCCGTACAAACATCCGAGGTAGAATTATATGAACCTCCGCTCGGGCAGGCTGGATCCTCCTCGCACTTGTCCGTTGAAACATTCCACGAATAACCACTCGCGCAGAATATGCTCAACACACACATATCCAGTGAAGTATCAAGCGTTCCGGAATTCGGGCAAACTGGCGTAGCGATACATTTGCTTTCGGCTTCGTCGAACGTATATCCGGGATTGCAAGTAATTATCGCCACTTTTTGGCATTGGTTGTTTGTTGTATCGTATGAGCCGTCGGCGCAAGCTGGAGATATTTCACATGCCTTGGTAGACGAGTTATATGTATAGCCCGAGTCGCAACTGTAAGCTGCAACCGCTTCGCAACGGTCAGTATCGTTGGCATAAGATCCCCCTGCGGGACACCCCGGAGCCGCTACGCAACCATCGTTAACCGTCGAATATGTATATCCAGCTTCGCAAAAGTCGTCCGGATCTACTTCACATCGGTCATTAGTAGTATTCAACGATCCGCCATCTGGGCAAGAAGGCGCCGACGGTTGCGAAAAATCACAATCATATCCGTCCGGACATACCGGCTCCCAATCACACAGGACCTCATTGGTGCACGTCCTATTTAAACCGGTTCCCGTGCATTCCGTAGCCGGATTAGCGGGACACTCAAACTCAGCAGCCCTCTCGCACCGGTCTCTGTCTCCATTCAGTGAGAACCCAAAAATACACGATGCCTCTTGATAACAAACATTTTGGGCTTCGTCTAAGGTTCCGTAGCTATAAGTTATTACGTCCGGAAAAGTAATCGTTCTCGTGCATTCTGGCGTTCCTGATCCAGAGTAAGTGGCGCTTTCGCATCGGTTATCCACCGGATCATAGGACGGGCTAAAATACTGATTGCCATCGGGACACTTTGCCTCCACCCAACATGCAGCATTTGACGGATCGAGCGTAGTGCTATTGGGACAATATCCGGCCGCAGGTTCACCCACTTCAAGACACCTTGCTTCATACCCCGGATCAAGCGGGCACTCAAACTTTCGGACTCCCACTTCGATCGAATAACGAAAGCTGAAATCAAATGTCCCGGTTCCCGAGTTAGTATGCACAAGAACGTGCTGGACACTGACATTCACCTCGTTAGTGCAGGTTTCCAACCGATCTTCACCAATAATTACTGACAGGCAAAACTCAACATCACGCGTAACTATGCTGCTCATATCCGCACCCGGAGGAAGTTGATCCTGAAGGTGCACATCATAAAGGGTGTGCCAGCCGGTGTTTGTGGTATCGTCAGTTAAACCATCTGGATCTTCACAGTTTTTATGGGGAACGCCACCAGGGCTCGTATCTAAATACTGAAGGCTATACCATGTCGCCGACATTTCGAGAATGCGAAAATAGTAGTATTGGTCCAAGCATGCCCTTATCCTTTCCCTGGAAACGGATGTACCGTTTACGGTTAATGTATAAGCCGGATCAAAGTCGGGCCAACTTCCATTCCCCTCGTTCTCGTAATCCCCCTCCTCGACAAGCGTTACCGTTCTATACGAACACCCTGCCGTTTCTTTACAATCGTTGTTGCACGTCGACTCGCCGCCGGGATCGGGATAAATGGCATCGGTAATCGGACAGCTATACTGTGTGAGATTGCAATCGCTTTCCTCTACGGGGCAAAGCTGACCTGGATATCCATAAACATCCACGCCCGCCGTGCACGAGTCGATAGTGTCGATATAGCCGCCTCCGGTCGTATCTCCACCGCATCGCCAGTCCTCCGCCTGGGCAGGAAAATTAACCGCCGTCACAAGAACGACAATCGCAAATAAGCTTTTTATTTTCATAGTTTCACTTTTTATGGCGGTGGTTGAAGGGTGCCCGACGAACAGAGCAAATCCTTCGCCATCTCGTCGATAGCTGAAAGGGCTACCGCCGCGGATGAAAAATTATCAAGACATGAACAGTCAACTACAAGTATTTCCCCGTCAGCAGGGCTGTAAGGGCAGGCCACGTCAACGCCGCACAAACGATAAGCCTCTTCGTAAGTAGAATTATCGACCTGATATTGGGACTGATTGCCGGACAACGCGGCTTCCGTAGCCGTCTTCGGCACCTTAACCTTGCACCACAACTCGCAATCGGGAGGATCCGAAGCATTTGGGAGTAAGGTGCTGTTGGCTCCGTACGTCAACACGCCATTCTCGTCACGGGTGCAATCGGTATAGTTTAAATTGGCAGTAGTCGAATCATCCGCCGCGCTTTCCGTAACACACACAATACGCTCGGTAATCGTATCTAAATCATAGGGCTCGGCATTATCCGGACAGTAGTAAACTTTGTCCGCTTTCCACCAACTCTTGCAGGGGTTGTACGTATTGAGAGAAGTCGTAATAGCCATGCACGACTCTACAGGTAAAAGCCCTGTGGGACTGAAAGACCTATAAGTAGTAACGTCATCAACTTCTTCGCTTTTTAGGTCGCAACCCGCCGTAATCGGGGTGCACTCATCGTTGGTATAATCGCTTACCGTGTCTGCCTGATAACTTATCGAATAGTTATATGTATAGCTGAGCGTTCGCATACTAGGAGACCCGCATGTCCCGATACCTCCAGCAATATCAACCTGATTATTTATACTGTTACCAAACGTACAGTCGCCCGACACACTTATAGAGAAGGAAGTATTGCCGACCGGCCCGGACACCGAAATAGTGTCGAGAGCTATCCAGCCGTTCGCACACCCAAGTTCGTAATCGGGCGCGTTTATTTCTATGGCGTAGGTTGTCGAATCGACGGTACGAATACGTGCAAGAAGATCCTGCTCCACGCAAACGGTCCCGGCACCGCTGCCGGTAACTTGGTAATCCTGCGTCGATGCAGTAAAAATGTTTTCAACCGAACACGATACATAACTTCCTGTTGAGGCAGATGCCGCTACGGACGAGGAAATAGTTGAATACCACGTACCTGACTGTGCGTCAGATGACGCTATATCCAGAGAAGTGGAGTCGGTAGGGTTGTAATACCCTACCGACGCACCAAGGCTTCCGCCAGAGTTCGCATCGCAACCTTCGGGATTAAGGCCGAAATATTCTATAGACGTTCCGGTAACCGTGGCCGAGGAAACCGACATCCCGGGTTTTTTTGATCGCACCGCGTTAACGGCGCCGTCGCCAAGTTTATGTAGAATATCCTCGGCAGCCGTTACGGCAAGGTTGGCGCCGCATGAATTGTTTATACACGAGCAACCGGCAAGATCGTAAATGGAGCCGGAGGCCAGACTGACATACCCGTTTGCGTCCGCCGTCCATGTGTAATACGAACAGTTGGTCCATGTTCCCGCCGAACAGGAGATTATACCGTTATCGCATACGCCCGACACCGCAACGGGAGAAGTAAATCGCTGCTCGATAATAGCATCGAAATCCATATCCTGATCGACATACAACGGCGAAATTTCGCCGCCGCCGACGCCATACAGAACGCTAAGAAACGCGTTCGACGAGGGACATGAAAGATCCATCTGGAAAGACGTGTTCCCGTCGAACGATTTCATCGTTCCTCCCGAAGTCGCCGGCTGGGAAACGTTTTCGGACATGCCGACCTTGGAACCCCATTGCCGAAGAACCTCGCCTCCGGCGGTGTTTGCGGCCGCCTCGCCGTCAGCCCACGCTCCGTAAGCGTTTCCCGCCATGGAAATGGCGAGGGCCGCGCTAATTACCAGATTTCGAAACACCCGCAAGAAGGGCAACGGGTTTTTTATCGTCTTTTTTCTCATCATCTTCCTGTGATCCCTTTTGTTCGGCGCACCGCCTGACCATCTCGTCTATAGCCTCGACGTATGTCATTCCTCCGGCGACAAGCTTCTCCACTTTCGCAACCTCATCGGCTGCCGATGTATACAGCCAGTAGGTCCATGGCCCGACAAGAAGGCGCCCCACGCCCTGACCGGCCGGCGTATCCATGAAAATTTCGCTGTAATTAGGTTTGACGCTTTTGGTTGAATTCATGATACGCATCGTAAAATCGTCGTAAGAGATAAGCTTTTCCTCCTTGGCTTTCGGAAAATCAACCGACTCAAGAAGGAAGCGATAGGCGCTGTTGCCCCAGATAACCTCTCCAACGTCTCCAAATTTTTTCAGGTCTAAAAGGCTTTGGGTAATTATGCTGAAAGACCCGTTATATTTCCTGGCGCGACGATACCCCGTTTCAATAGCGTCTTTTATAAGGCCGCTTTTTCGTAGAAACTGGTGCGCCTCGTCGAAAATAATCATGGTCGGAGTAGACTTGTCGCCCATGTAGAGGTCCTGCGTGACAAGATTCACTATCTGAAGGGTTACAACATTGAAAAGCGCGGGAATCTGCGCAAGGTTCTCCAACTCCAGAACGACAAAATGGTCGGCGGATATATTCAGGGTACTCTTGCCGTTAAAGAAACGCCCGTATATTCCTTTCGTTGTGAACTTGTATATGTTGAACGCAATTGTTTTCGCTATCTCGGGAATATCGTCACTGGCATAAATATCGCTGGTGTCTATGAGGTTTTCGTAATCCCCCAAGGCCTCGTATACCGAGTCTATGTTCGCGTCCGGCCCGTATTTTTCTATGGCCCATGTCACGGCGGTTTCGACTATCGTCATCTCCGTGGGAGTTACGTTCGCCGTCGGCGTAGCGCTGTAGGCCATCTGGGCCACAACCCGCGCCGCCATCGGAATGTCGTATTCAGGGTCTTTTATCACCGAAAGAGGATTGAGGCAAATATTCGAATCGGGCGCAAAGTCGAGATATTTTGCATTGAAAGCATGGGTCATTTTCTTGTACGATCCGCCGATATCAACAATGCGGATCTTTGCGCCGCTGCCGTAATAGTTTGAGGAGAGATAGTTAACGAGAAAACTCTTCCCAGCGCCGGAACCTGCGGCAATGAACATATTGTGGTTGTTAGAACCTTTATCGAAAATATCCAAAGGTATTATCTGCCCCTTCCTCCCAACAAAAAGAAGTACCGGCTTTCCTCTCCCGCTATAATCGGCCTGTATCGGAAGAATGCGACAGGCCGCCTCGACCGGCGCTATAAAGTCCCGGTCGAGCTTATCTAGATTGTCCTCTTTTACGTAAAAACCGAAAGGCAGGGAAGAGGTAAACAGGATTGGTAATATCCAGCGATCGTCTTGCATAACGTATCCCTGGTCTTCGTGAATACGCCTTACCCTCGAAATGGATTCGTTAACCTTGCGTTCGGATTCATCAAATACCCAAAAGGTCGGAACCACCCTAACGAAAACTTCTCCCCTTTCAACTTTGTCCACTGCCCATTTGTATTCGTCCTGTTTTCGCGCGAGGGTGGACGCAAAGCTCGACAAGCCGCCTTTCTGTTGCAAAACTATGTTGCACTTCGCATGCAGCTTGGCTTTTACTTTTTCGAAAATGATATTAACGCTCCAGATAAAAGAAGTCTTTATCTGGTCGGCGTCGTTGATAAGACCGAAAACTCCGCCGATAAGCTGGTTGGTCTGGTAAAGATCGACCGTCTGCGGCATAGACTTCGGAGTTGTGCACCGAAACCACTTCTTGCCGAACCGAAGCCGCGAAGGCTCCCTTACGGTTTCCGTTTCCGCCATTATCACCTGCTTGCGCAGGGGGCGATAATAATCGTAATGCCAGTTATTTGCCGAGGGAGTATCATTTAAAAGGCGTCTCGCCCAATCCATAAGCGTCATCGCGGTTAAAGGGAATGGGCAAAGACGGGAGCCTTTGAGGATTTCAGTAGCATTACTGTGCACCTCGTTGATGTTTGTATTGTCGAGCTCGTCTATTGGGATCTTTAAGGTAATAAACAACCGAAAATCTCGAAGGGGAATTCCCTGCATCCGGTCAAACCCATCCTTTCCGGATGAAAAGTGTTTGACAAAATGTTCGGCAGCTTTTTGCGTCAGATCGCACTTACGAGATCTTGTCTCAATATGCCTTTGAAGGATGGGGTCAATATTTTTGTCGGAAAAGAGAATAAACTGGATAACGCTTTTCTGGGGAAGCGCCATCCTGAAAAGCCCCTCGAGAGTCTTTATCGTATCGTCGCTAGCGAAACACAAGGGCGTGCATTCCCACGCGAACCCCACGTTGTCGTCGCTCAAAAGATACATTTCCGATTTTTCGTCGTAGGATATCCACGGGAGATAGTCGCTGAACTTTACCCTCTCCGTGGACTTACGCAACTCGCGGTAGGTGAGTCCGCCTCCTTTACCGAAGACGGCTCCAAAAATGGCGTCAAGTATATTCACTGAACATCCTTATTGATGTACCCGTCCAAAATCCAGCGGGGTTCGTCGAGAATGAAAAACACATATCTGTTTGCGTAAAGACTCTTGCTATCTCCGTTTGTGTACGGCAAGAACATAACCCTTATGATGCGGGGAGGAGAAATAATCGGCGTCTTGGGATTTTCTATCAGCCCCGCCATTTCCTCGTAAACACGCTTCTGGTACAGGGCCTCTGGTGTAATAGTAATAGACACCGTAGGGGGATTGTTTTTGCTTTTCTTTTTTTGCTTAATAGAAGATGAAGAACCAAAAGCATCCCACTCGCCGTCGGCGTTGTAAGATGGGGCTTGTTCCGTTGTTAACGGGGAGGCGCCATTGAGAGATGAAGGGTTTTCCCATGGAGAGATACCAATGCTTTCTTCATATGCCTCTGTTACAGTCACACACTTGCCATTCGCGACCTTGGGGCACTGGAAATCGTCTTTATACGGGTTCATTACCGAACCTACCGTTGAACAGCCTACGGCCAATATTGCAATAAATGCTACGAGAATAGACGCCTTCATCTCCTTGTTCCTCCTTTGTTGATATCTTTTACGGTCAGCTCGACTCCCTCGGTAATATGTAAAGTGATTTCTTTCATCGCTCCCACTTCAATTACCGGAAGTGTCTGCCGCGCAAGGTCGAGATAGAATTCATTCAGCCTGTCGGCGGCCGTCGCGATACCGCGGCCAATACCGGCGGACGCGATCTTTTCTGAATTTATATTTGTAATCATCGAACCCGTATCCGACACCGTAACCGTCGATGCGGCGGAGTCCATGTAGTCGCCTACGCCCTGGAAAAATCCGCTAAGCATTGAAAGAGCTATGGCTCTTCCCATCTTGGATACCGGTCTGCCAGCAAGGCCGTTCTTGCCGTCCGCGTCGCTAACATAACCTTTCACAGCTTGGTCAATTACCGCCTCACCGTTTTTTGTAAGGCACGAAAGAGTTACTAGGCGCACATATACGCGCTCGGCGGCAAGATCCCCGTATCCGTTGGCAATCACAAAGCATCCTTTAAGGTTGGCCTTAACCCTGTTCGGAAGGATTGCTAGGTTCTTGATTCGAATCAACATCGGCATGGGATTACTGGACGAACCCTGAATGGTGGGCGCATCAAGGCCTGATAGTAAAGTCGCCTCCATAAAAGAAGGGGGTAAATAGATTTTTTGACCTAAATCTTTTTTTTTATCCTGAGACGCGACCGGCTCCTTCACGGATACAATAGTGATCCCGCCGAAATACTCCTCTACGCCCAAGGTTTCCCGCCCTTTCTTTTTACCGCCGGAAATTGGGGGCGGAGACGGAGGAAATGAAGGAAACGGTTTTCCACCTTTGTTTTTTGCCAACGCAAGAGGCGGTGTTTTGAGTTTCTTTAAACCTCCTGCCTCGGCAAAGGGCTGCTTGAGTTGATTAAGAGCTTTCTCTTCGATCTCTTCGAGTTTTCTCGCAAAAGTATTCTGCATTTCCTCAATACGCTTGTCCATTTTCTTTTCGCGTACTTTATTCTCTTCTACCATCGAGTCGCGAAGAAACGCCTGGGTTATCTCGGGCTCCTTGTAAGCGGCTGCTTTTTGGGGAGCCTCGCCGACTTGCGCGGCCTTTTTGTTTTTTGAATGAATGACAAGCGCCGCCACTATAATTATGGCGGCAAGAATCAGCGACCACGAAGTCCGCTTCTTGTTCTCGGGAGACATCTTCTCCCACACTTCTCGCAATCGCGCCCTCATTTCAACGCTCCTTGTGAAGCGTTCACCGTCTCGACAATAAAAAGCCGGACGATGTCGTTTTTAGTTATTGAAAGCTTTTCAAGAGACACCGATACCGCTCTCTCGGCCAGCTCGGGCAAAAGAAAAAACTTTTCATGAAGGTCTATTTTCTTGTCGCCAGCCGAGGGTTTAAGCGTAAGGTAATAGCTTTTTATGCGAAGACCTTCTCCCTCTACAATAATCACCTGCCTCAACAGAACGTTCAGGTCGTCGAACAGGTCAAACGCTATGTTTTTTTTCTTCACATCAAAATATTCGGAAATATCGCCCTTGTAGATCTGTTCCAAAATATCGACTATCTTTTTTTCAAAAGGCATTCCGGCATACAGGTCAAGGTTCTCTTCGATGGCCCGCCGCTTGCCGGTTGAAAGAAATACCGTCTGGGGAGTGATCCTTTTGGGCACGGCAACGATACTGTAAACTGACGGCCCGCATATTATGAAAAACTCCGCAGGGTTTGATGAGTACACGGTTTGCATTCCGCCCCCCGCCGCCTTGCGGCTAGGTTTAAACTTAACGAAGGCGTTATTGCCGCTCACGTTTACGGTAATACCCTTTTCCTCGCTGAATATCACGTCCTTAATCGGCTCTTGGCACACTATACGGTTGATGTCGGAAGCCGACATATTCACGGTTGTAGTAACCTCCGGCAGTACCGTAATTAATCCTTCCTCCGGTATAGAAGGGGGCGTTACCGGAGCGACAGATCTCCTTTTAACAGCCGAAGGCGGGGGAGAAGGAGGAGAGGCTTTTCCTCTTTTTCCCGGCGCCGCGGGACCTTGTCCCGTCGTCTTAACCTTAGCCGCCTTTCCCTGTGCCTTCATTCCCTCGCGTATTGCCTTGGCTATATCGCCAGGCGTTACCTGCGAACCTTTTACGGGCGGGGAAGGGGCGGTATCCCCGTACGCCGGGGATACCTTGGTAAAAAAGAATGTTGATGCTACTAGGAGCAAAAACACGCAAGAAACGCGAATATTTTTATGTTTGTTCATTTCCTTACCTTTTCCACAATTTGTAAGATTTCAAAACGTCCGGCGACGATTCTGTAATCAATCAGGTATACGGCCCTTTCTCCCGTCGGCTCCACCAGGTCTGTTCCCCTTTTAAGGGTTCCCTCGAGCTTTATCTGGTTCACTTCGCCTTCGGCAATGGAAATGCTTTCGGGATAATAAACGCTCGTTACGCGGGCTTTCTCCACTGTGGCGACAAGCTCACTGAGCCATCGTTGCCCGCTGCTAAAGGTTTCGGGAGAATAAAGGTGCATTAACTCCGTAAACTGCCGCTTGGCGGTAGCGGGGGTGTAGTTGAAGACCAAGGCGGCAATATATCTCGCCATCGCGACAAGATACGCGTCGTCCGCCTGGTCTCCCCTGAGAGAAAGCGATGTCGTCACCGCCGGCGGAACAATGATCGTGCGCTGGCTGTCCATCGCATACTGGATCATTGTTCCGAGATAGACAATCGACACCGCAAGAATTACAACTACGAATTTCAAAAGACGGTTTTCCGCCATGATGTTCGATGATTTTTGAACAAAGAATTCTAAGCCGCCGGCCATTATTCAGTGAACCTCTTAATAAACGCGTTTGGATACCCGTCGAATTCCATAAGCCCGCATACGTATAAAAGGTGCTTCAAGAAACCGCGCGCATATCTGCTTTTAATTTTTGAATATGTAACCGGAACGGCCAGCATCGCCAGATAGAGCCAGCCGGAATCGCTCATCAGCGCAAGGCCGAAGAACCCGAAAAACAGGCCGAGTTCGTCTGCCTCAAACCACAACACCTGCAAAGGCGCGTTGAGATACTGCGGGAACCTTACCTTTTTGCCGTACATCACTTTCCCTGCCTTTTTTGATAATCCCCGGAAGGAAACCTCCGGGGATTATTCCGTTTTCAGATTATTGCTCCCAAAGAGTACGCCACATCGTCGGCCTTAAGGAGCATGCCGCCACCGACTAGCGCCGGGATTGCGACAAACAATTCGTTTTTGATGGTCGCGTAACACGAAAAGGCGACTGCCGCTACCCCCATCACAGTACCAAGGGCGCCGCCGAGAATATCGTTCACGACTATGTCGAAAGCGTCGTACGCGAACGAACCCACAGCTGGCGTAACCGCGGCATATACCGCAACGTAATCAAGGGCCAAGGCTGCAATGGCAAAAACAGCTACTAAATAAGTTTTCTTATCCATCTCTCACTACCTCCTTTCTTTAAACGTTACTTTCGTGCGTTTTTCTTAAGCTCGTAAAGCTCGTTAATTGTTTTTTCGACCAGGGCCATGTTTGCGCCCTGGATCGTACGGTCGCCTATTACGAAATGGGGAGTCCCCCGCATTCCCATCTTCTGCGCCCATTTCATGTGCTCGTAAACAATGGACGCGGCGTCCGATCCGCAACCTTCCGGCAGGCCGGTACCTCCATCCATTCCGCCCGTCAGCGCCTTTTTGTACGCCCTAACCGGGTCTGATGAGCACACTACCGACGTAGCTTTTCGAAACGCGTCTGGATGAAGACTTTCTATCGGGGAAAAGTACACAAGGCGTGTAATTTTTTTCGAAATCTCAGGGTTATCCTCGAACCATCTTGTAGCTTTCCTGCAAAACGGACAGTCGGGGTCGGAAAATTCGATAACGCTCACCGGGCCGTTTCCGATCTTTACGGCGCCTTTTACGTTTTTGATTGCAGCAATATCGCTTTTCGTTATCTTTTCCGGTAAAGGGGCAACATTCGCTGCGGCGTTTGAAGATGGAGATTTTACGCCCCTTTTGGCAAGAAGGGCTCCAAGGCGCTCAAAATTCGCGCCGCCGACCTGCTCTCCGTCAACCCAAATGGCCGGCGTTCCGCCAACCCCCAGCCTAGCGCCCATTTGGATATGGGACTCCAAAACCGGAGAGGCTACTTCTTCACATTCGGCGGATATGTCTTTTTCGTTGTCGTAAACACCGAAAAGAGTTTCCTCGTAAATCTTCACCTGTTCGCTATCCTTCGCACACAATATCCGCTTGGCCTTGGCCGGCGCATCCTTGTGAAAGGGCAGGGGGAACATGAAGACATACCTGGTTATCTTTGCCGCCTCGGCCGGTTCCATCTCGGAAAACCACTTCGTCACCTTGCGGCAAAACGGACAGTCCGGGTCGGAAAATTCGACAATCTTTACCGGTCCGTCGCCGATCTTTATGGCGGAATCATAGGAAAGTTCTTTCAGCGCAGCGGCTGCAATTTCTCGTTTTCTCTCTTCGGTCAGATTCCTTTGCCCATCGACTATGTGGCCAAGAAATAAATATGACGGAGGAAAAAAGTAGGCGATGTTGCCGTCGGCGATCACCTCGTAGCTTCCCGGTACCGGTCCTGGCTCAAACGAGGCAACCGGGGCCTTGGAATGCAAGCTCTTGAATTTATCAAGAGCGTCGGCTTTTGCTTCCTCAACCCCTTCCGGATTGAGATAATCGCCGCCGCAAGCGTCGTCGATGCAACCTGTAATTACTTGCTGGGCGAGCATCGCAGCGCGGATAACTATGGGAAGTGTGGCGTCCGAACCCAGACCGTCAAGGGGAAATGTTTTTGCGGCCTCTTTGACCTCGACCCTGCGGTTAAGGTACCGCTCTTCCTTGGCCTTGCTCTTGTAGCAACAAAGGCCATGGCCTCTTACCTCGGCTATCCGGTATCCCTTGGTCTTAAGGAACCTCGCAACAACACCGGCTCTTGCAAAAGCAAGCGTGTCATTAACGTCTTTCGGGCCTGTCTCGTCCGTGTACCCGTAAACGTCGTAAGTCGTGTTTTTGTCCAACCCCTTTAACAGGCGTTTTTTCGAAATTGGTCCTAGATAAGCCCGACTCCATTCGAAATAAACCACTACGTCGGGAGCGGTAGTGTTGGGGATGTCATTCGCCGAAGCTTCCCTAAGGTCCTCTTTGACCTCGACCCTGCGGTTAAGATACCGCTCTTCCTTGACCTTGCTCTTGTAGCAACAAAGGCCCTGGCCTTTTACCTCAGCTATCCGGTACCCCTTGGCCTTAAGGAACCTCGCAACCACACCGGCCCTTGCAAGAGCAAGCCTGTCATTAACGTCTTTCGGGCCTGTCTCGTCCGTGTACCCGTAAACATCGTAAGTCTTGTTTTTATCCAATCCCTTTAACAGGCGTTTTTTTGAAATTGGTCCCAGATAAGCCCGACTCCACTCGAAATAAACCGCCACGTCGGGAGCGGTAGCACTGGGGATGTTCTCTACTGGAAGGTCTGCCGCTATCTCAAGCGCCTCAATAGCGGAAACGGGCTCAGGGATTTCGGAAGGGATTTCTGGAGAAGCCTTTTTCATAACCGGCCTCGAGATTTTCGAAGTAATCATCCGCTCCGCCGCCTTTTCGGAAACCGGCAAAGCGGTTCGTTCGTTACGGGGTTTCAATGTAGGGTAAGACCTGCGAAGCGGAGCAGGCGGCTCACAGCCGTCGCAAACAACCTGCACGCTACCGGGAGACGCCTCACGAGCTATGCCGGCGCCGTATTCAGTTTTGATGACGACTTCAGTGATGCGCTTAACGGTTTCCGCATAGGCTGATACGGTAAATGCAATGACGGCTGCCGCGGTAATCAGTATTCTTCCTGTCTTCATTTTCTTTTTCTCCAAATAAAAATTTTTCATCACATGTCCCTCTACTTGATATATGGCTAGGCGTGCAACGTTTGGGAGGGGATGCGGCTTGGATTCCCTTACACTCCATATAAGGGGGACCTGGATGCTTTTAAGGTTCCCAGAAAACCGCTTACCTGCCTTTTATCTCCTTTTTGGCCTTCAACCTTGCCTGGTAACGGGTATTCCATGCCCTCTTGCGCATCTTTTTGATGGTTTTGTAGAGATTGGCGTCGTGTTTTACCTTCAAATACCGGACTGCCAGGTCGGCAATCGTCTTCATGGCCAGGTATTTACCCTGATAGTTGAGGATATACTTGTAAATCCATAGCTGGACGCGGTTTAAGTTTGCATGCTTGGCAAGCGCCAAACGCTTCTCCTTTGAAAACTTTTTCAGAAAAGCCTTTGTAACTTTCTCGTCTTCCCGAAGAAGCAGGGATGCGAAACGCGCCATGAATGTATGGCAATCGGGCGTGCCTTTTTCGGTAATCATGTGGATCTTGATTAGGTGCCTTTTTAGATACTCTGGCATAATATAGCGGTGGTAAGGACCTTGGGGTTTTGGGTTTCTTGCCATAGTTTATCTCCTTGTCGAAAAATTGAAAGTTCTTAGGTATAGAGGACTTTTCACACTAGGCCTCAGTGGGGATACAAACGTCCGTTTGTTTATTTGTCCACTTTCGAGAAGTTTGCACATATTTTTTCGGGTACTTTCTTTAATGAATTCACGGTTTAAGTGGTTTTTTTGGAAGTTAGCCTAAGAGGGTTTTTTCGATTACGCACAGCTTGTACATAATCCCGGTGGGGAAACAGGATCGAGAGCTGTGTGGGAATGCCTGAAGAACTCCTGTTTGCGGCAAAAAGATCGAGCTCTTCGATGCGTTTCAGGCCATCCCTGCGCATAAAGCTGGCGCGCTGACGGGATACTTTCAGTTTTTTGGCTATCTGTTTGTCGCATAAGGCCCGCGTAAGTATCAGTCTCCACGTTTGTGCGTACTTTTTGGGTAGGTAGAACTTTGTGAGACCGAGGGCGACGACTTCTTTCTCGCGATCGATTTTTAGTGAATCTTCGAAAGGCGAATCGTAATCCTCTAAATAGCAGATGTCTTTCCTATTCGTGACAGGAACAAACCTTACCGGAGATGCCAACGTTCCGGCGCCAGAAACATCCTTGCGAGCGGGGATGGTTGCCAATTGCCTGCACTCGAAACGAAAACAGTTCCAGAAATACGCCTTGAATTTGCCGGGCTCTCCTTTTTCGCCGTGAGAGGCCGCGGCCTTGTGGGCGGCTATGTAGGCCGACTGTACGAAATCTTCAATCTTGTATGGAGAAAACTTAAGGTATCGGGCGGCGAAGTTCCTGATGGCGAGGTCGTTATTATCGACCCATATTACAGCTTTTTGCCAGAAAATCTTTGATTGCCGAGGGGATATTCGCGGAACTTTCCCGCAATTAACCTTGTTCACGTCCGGTTTTTTTACAATCGGTTTGTTCACAAGACCGATAATAAAGGCGTCTTATCGTGAAGTCAAGATAAATAATCCAATATAAGATCATATTTCTTCAATTTGCAGATCATTTAATTCGTCCGTAGCGATATATGGAGGGTAAGGGGGAGGCAAGTGGCCCCGTCAGCCGCCTCCTCGAAGCGAGAGCCGACGTTCCTCCGGCGAGAGCTACGCCTTGATTTTTTTTCCGAGACCTAATAATGGGGGAAGATCAAGGATCGTTACGACGCCCCGGAATTGTAAGCTGCATGGCATTGTGAAATGAAGGAAACGCACGTGGATGTGTTGACGTACAGACCGGCAAAAGCATCCACTCTCCCGTTTCCCGAAGCTGTATTTTTTCGACTGCCGGGAAAAGATTCCGCGACAGATACGGCAACTCCGTATCGACAAGGGATATCCGGCAGGAATGGAAACACCAAAATATCCCAACTCAGGCAATAATAATCAAGCAAGCGAGTCGGCGAATGCTCGCGAGCGCTTTCTCGATGCAAGGAAAAAAGACGAGCGTTTTAAGCGTGACAGGTAACGCTTATTGGAACTGCCGCCTTTTCCCTACGATGCTGTCAAGGATGAAATATAGAAAATATACAATATACATATCATATATATACCATTATTATCCATATTATGGTAACATGTAGTCAATGAAGTTTGAATACGATCTCAGCAAGAGCGAGTCGAACAAGGTAAAACACGGCTTGGATTTCGACGAGGCGCAAAAGCTTTGGGAGGGGGATTATATTGGCATACCTGTAAAAATCTCATCAGGGGAGCCGAGGAGTCTTGTTATCGGGGAAATAGGTAATGATTACTGGAGTGCGGTGGTCACCATGCGTGGCGACGCAACAAGAATAATATCTGTAAGGAGGTCTAGGAATGAAGAAAAGAACATCTACAAAAGACATTTCGGCTAGGAAGTTCGACGAGAAATTCGACTCTGGGAAAAGCGTAATGGAGCACCTTGACGTTAAAAAGGCGGTTGTCATAAAGCGCGTTAATCTGGATTTGCCAGGGTGGGCGGTGAAGGCTCTCGATGCCGAAGCCTCGCGTCGCGGGATCGCCCGCCAGGCGCTTATCAAGACCTGGTTGATAGATAAGCTTGATATAATTATGGAGAAGAAGACGGCTTAGTCGACGGAAAATTTACCGGAGCCGGTAAGGGGAGCGGTAGCCAGACTGCCGCCGAACTTTCCTGAAAAAGCTGATAAAACAGTTATCAGGTCGATCAGATTTTGGATTTTCTTTAAAAGTGGGGAGGTTAAATTTCAAATTGAGACACTACCTGAGAAAAGACACATTGATGAAAAGGTCTTTTTATTTCTTATGCCACTTGTTTTGTATTTTACCGTAAAGTCGTTCTATTACCCGCTTTTCCCGTAGATATCTTCGCATATTTTAACTTTTACCGATAGACCGATGTATTTAAGAATCTTTAATACAGTTAATCGTTAAGCTTAAAAGTTATAGCAATTTTCTTTTCAGAAAAGATTGGTTCACCAGCCTTTTGGGCGGGTTCAAAATCGGTCTTCTCTAACGTTTTTATAGCTGCTCTATCAAGCCTTTCATAACCGCTTGATTTAAGTGTTGACAGATATCTTGCTTTTCCATCTGCTCTTATTTCAATTAGAAGAACGACCCTTCCTTCCTCTCCGAAACGCCTGGAGATAATAGGGTACTTCGGGCTTATCGTGCGGAGCGGTCTGGCTGGGATTAAATGAGCCTCGTTGTTATTCCTCATTGAACTTGTGACACTTAAATTTTTACCTTTAGAAGAATGTGTTTCCTTAAAGGAGCTATCAATAAGTTGAGCTTCTTTAGAATTAGAATCATCGTAAAATGCGCCAGTAAAAGTGGTCGGAATTGATTCTAACTGCGCAGGATGCTTTTCTTGCTTAGAATTAGCGATCACTTTCTCTTTTGTGGATAAAATTGAAAGTTCATGATCTTTTATGGCAAACTTCGGATCTTTACTTTGGTTTAAGGCAATTTTAGATTCTTTTATAAGGCCGAAAGGTTTTATCCTGGTGTCTCTCTTCATTATTTTACTTATGGACTTTAGCGGAGGATTTTCAATAAGAGAAACTTGGATAGGTAGTTTAGGTTCTAGGTCATTATTTATTTTAAACAAGTTGCTGAAGATTGTCGCAAAGGCAAGGTGTACAAATATTGAAACCAATAGAGCTGCAAAAAAAATCTTTTTTGAAACCATATTCCCGCCGTTAATAAGATAAAATAATGGTTCATATGATACATTATTAACATAATTATTAAAATAAATATTTAATAGATGCTTCTACATGTCTGGGATGCGTTAAGGGCAAATATTCATTTGTTGCAAGTTCAACATTAGTTATATTGTAGATTAAAATAGTCAGGTTTAAAGATCGTTTATGGAAAGGGAGCTTGTACGAAGCTTTTGCACTAAAAAGCCATTTACGATCTTTGACGGTACTACTATCTTCGGCATTCCAGTCTTTCCATGTTCCTGAAAACATAGAGGAAAATCGGCCTTCTTTATATCCTATACCGGCAGAGTAAGAAGACCTTACTTTGTTCTTTACAATTTCGTTCTCTATCATGTCCCTGATTTCTTGTTGGAGAGTGTTTGCAAAAAGCGCTATACCACCTGAGTTTAATTTCACTCCAGCTTCAATCCCACGCCGGCGAAATTTCTCAAAATTTCGGTAATACGTCAAGCCGTCTTCATTTATATCGGTGCTTACTGCGTCGGTAACATCCGACCAGAAACCGTTAAGGTCAAGTGTTATCCCATAAACCGGGAAGGTTTTTATACCCGCTTGGTAAGAAGTTGCTTTTTCCACTTTCAAATCCGGATTGGGAGCAAAATATTCGCTTATCTCCAAGTAGCGGTATGCTAAAGGAGGGGTGGTATACCCACTAGAAATAGATATACGGAATTCCGCCGGTAGGCCTTGACGAACGTACACCGCGCCGGCGTTAAAACCAGTAAAGGAGCCGAAATAGTCTTCTTCGCTATGTCGCACTCCTCCCTGAAAAACCAAGCTCCCAATCTTTTGTTGTAAATTCACAAATTCGCCGCTCGTTGTGATTCGATATTTGTCTTCAAAAAGAACAGTACTTTTTAATTCTCCACTTTTACCCTCCACACCCATTGTCACGGCGGTTTTATTCAGGACAGCCCGCCACAGGACAGAACCCCCGTAAATCTTGTCCTCAAGACGTACATCATTTTGCAATCCTGAGCTTTCCATGTATTTAAGTGTGTTTTGCGTCTGTGTCTGGTAATACCCCGTCGCTTTAACTTCTCCAGGCCCCAGATTGGAAAGTATTGAACCTCCACCACCGGAAGTACGATACTTGTAGTTTTCCCAATATCCTTCGAGTGAAGACCTGAAAGCGCCAGAACCGGCTTCTCCCTGAAAGGTATATCCCAACAATGATAAAAACGCATCACCACCAATATCAATATCCGTATTAGCTACTAAGTTTTTACTATTATTCTTCCGTTTTTCTCCTTCCGGCCCTTCTCCGCTGCGATACCCTCCACCGACAGCCAATGCATAAACTTCAGAAGAGAATTGAAGATTTGCGGCAGAAAATCCGGAAGCATAGTCCCCTCCACCGACAATAACTGAATTCTTTGCTCCCTTGCGAGGTTTATGCGTAATTACATTTATCACTCCGCCCAATGCCGACCCCCATTCGGTGCCTCCAGCTCCGTGAATTACCTCGATGCGTTCAATTTGTTCTGCCGGAATTTGGCTTAAGTTGCCTATTCCGTTGGATAAATCGTTAAGAGGAATGCCGTTTATTAAAACAGTGGTTTGATAAAATTCCGAACCCTGCACTGAAGGAAATACAAAGCTACCCGGCCCGCCTGTCCGATCCATTATAAGACCAGGCACATAATCGAGAGCCTCAGCAGCATCATGGATAGGCAATTCAGCTATATCTTCTTTTGTAATAGTCGTTATCCTGTCCGGAACTTCTTCAGTAAGCTCTTCCCACCTTGAAGCGGTTACTACAATTTCTTCAATATCTTTATCCCCGTTTTGCGCAAATGCAGTTAAGAACAGGATCAAAAGAAATATAATAGCGCCAATAAATGTCTTCATCTCGCCCCTTTTTCTGAAAATGACTGTAAGCTTTATACCAAGGAATTAAGGACAAAGATATGAAGAAGATTTATAAAGAATAGTTCAATTACCAAACCCGCCCAGTACGGCTCCCGTTGCCAAACAGCCTGATAATACCAATGACACAAAGGCCGATGCTCCGGCGGGATTTTCGGATTTGGTCAAATATAAAAAGCGAAACTCGCGCATTAAAACAGCCCCCGAGGCGCCTAATCCGGCGTAACCTATACCCGCATACAAGATTGATGATAGCAATATTACAGTAATTGATAAGTACCATATTGAAACCCATATAATCCAGACACCGCGAAACGATGGCGTGCATAAAGCGAAAATGGAACTAATCGAATGGGCAACTAGAAACCACCCGTAAGTTTCGGCGCCAAGCCCCAGCTCGTGCAATACCCCCAACACTTCAGCTTCTGCGATGCCGGCTGTGATATATACGCTGACAATAGCGGCAAACGGCCATATAGGTAGCTTAAGGTCTGATAAGGAGAAAGTGCGGTTTGAAGGATTCAAAGAAGACGGGACGTATTTCAAAGTAAGAAATGCCACCATAAAGGAAGCAACAGGTAAAACAAGAATCCATTCCGTTGCGGATTTTACAAAAACGGCGCCTAATCCCTGTGAAACTACAACGGTACCCATCATCATGGCAGTCAAGGGGCGGATCAATATTTTTTGAGACCGTCCCAAAGCTCCTTCGGCGGCAATGCCGAACCAAGCTCCAATTGCAGTCAAACACGCTATTCCTGCTAAACCTAACTGTGGGTACGATAAAAGCAGAAGGGAATAAGCCAGATACGCCAAAGCAATATTGTATCCTGGTCGTTTTACCGGGCGAATGACTAACAATAAACTTATAGCCGGTAGGGGCACAAAAAGCGCGGCCATGGCCAGAGGAGTTGCGCCTGCTGAAGAAAATACCACTCCTTGAAGCATGAAAAGCAATCCGAATTTTTGAATTACTCCACCCATGCATAATATAACAGCAAAAGGAGCTATTGATGCCCAGCCCATCGCCGTAGTTCGTATCGTGTTAAACGATCCAGATACAATAATTCGCAGTTACGCTTCCACCATCCAAGCCCTTGGGAAACACTGATCAATCGGCATCCGGTGTGACATAAAGGTAAATAAGCGCATGGTGCTCCATCGGTAAAGCACTGCTTGCGCCATGATTCGTCGTTGAGCACCTTGTCGTTCATTTCACCTTGAACGACGCCATCGATTAAATCAGTACGATATTCCTCCAATCCGTCTAAACCCGCGCAACAAGTAGTTTCCCCCCTCATATTGATTACAAGTTTTTCGCATGAGCGACCCGCTTCGCATTCAATTCGAGGGAACCTGTCCTTTCGCTTGAATCCTGCATTATCTATGAGACCGACCAGATTTATAAGCAAATCCATTTCATCAGATCCGTACATACGGCTTATTTGGTTGCGCTTGGACGGAGCTTTCTCCTCGAGAGGCTTGAGAATCAGCGAAACGTTAAAATCGGCAACTCTTTTTCGGATGGGTTCGAGTTTTTCCAGGAGTTTTCTGAATTCCGCCAATTTGCCAAACGGGACATTGCTGTTCAATTGCAACTCAACTTCTTGCGGTAAAGCTTTTAAGTTTGAAAATATTTTATTGAAAGTCGGTTTCCCGTCAGCTAATGGCCTTGATTTGTCATGATCAGGATCAAGGGTTACCCTCACTTTTTTTAATCCAGCGCCAATAAGTCTGGAAAGAGTTTTTCCATATAGAAGATGTCCGTTAGTTACAATATCAAGTTCGAAATCCCTTCCATCTCGAATTGATGCAAATCGAACGGCGTCTGAAACTGTACTAACATAATCGGCCGCCAAAAGCGGTTCGCCTCCGCCTATTACATGCAAGGCCCATTTTTGAGCGGGTGAGCGCCGATAATACTGAATCAATTTTTCCGATATGGTTTCAGGTTTCAACTTAAATTCGTTTTTGGGGCTACGAATATTCTTGTTATAGCAATATGGACATCCGAAATGGCATGCGTGAGTCGGAATCATTGTGCCGATCTGCTCGTTGTTTACAAAACCATAAAAATTAGACATATATTCATCTTCAAGGGTGATCAGCACTTTTTTTGGCGAAATTACAAGCGCTTCGGCCAATAAGAAGGCCCGTGTTTCGGAATCTAATTCATTACTAACTAAATTCTTAACTGTTTGTTTTTTCAGCCTCCACCGTTTTCTATTTAGATTATTTTGAATTAAAACATATTCGACGTTGGTAGGATCGGGTTCAAAAACCAGCCACGGCGCTTTTGTGAGGCCATTATTCATTTGCGTAAATCCTCCCTAATTTAATAAATTAATGTTCTTCATATATAAAAGGGAAGATTTAGTGAAATTATTGGATTTTTTTGAAGGGAAAGACAGTTATTAAAAGAGAAGATATTTGTAGCAACAGCCATAAAAGCGGCACGTATTGCCAGCATTTCGATAAAACAGTAAAAAGTTGCGTCCTCCTAGCCGATATTTCAAGTGAGTCTTTCGAAAATCTTCTAAGCTCTCGCTGTAATATTATGAAAGTGATAGAAAGAGCGGCATATAAGATTGCACTATCTTTCGTTTCCCACCTCAGAGATGTAGGGACCATTGCCGAAGAACTTTCTCAAGAAGCACTTTTGGCTTTAGTCAATAAATTTAAAAACAGGGATTTTCAGTTCCATTCTGATGAAAGATCTTTTACCGATCTTTTGAAATATGCGTCAATAGTTATGAAAAATTACCTCATAAGCCAAGGAACCCCCAAGAAGATCCAGGGCCGTTATTGCGTCAACTTTATAAACGGCTGCACATTAAAGACATACAGGGTTAATCATGGCAAAGAAGCAGGCGCGTCGAAACCTTTTCCTCATTTCAGTGCTGTGAAATGCAGGGATAAAAACCCCAATATGTTAAATCCGCCCTGCAAATATTTTTGTCCGCCTAAACTCGATTTGATTCCCTTGTACCATGAGAAAGATTCGGACCATAGCAATGCTTATGCTTCAAATTCAATTGATACTATTCAAAGTCTTAAAGATGAAGATCATCGCGTAAAAGTAGAATGGGAAAGTCTGATCAGTTCAATGTGGAGAAAAGCGCGAACAGTGCCTGAAATGCGTCATATTATTCGGTTGACAAAATACCGTATTCTGTTGGATACAGATGACAAGGTTAAAAATATTTCCCACCTTGCCGACAATCTTGGTATAGATCCAAGCACTATCCACAATGATTTTGAAATGTTAAAGATTTGGAGAAGTGATAACGAATAATATTTTTGCTCCCCCCAATTTTCTCTTTAGATTTTCATAATCGCCCCTTTTTTAATTTCACCTGAGACAAATTGTCCCGTCTCTTGGCAGCACCTTTAATATACCTTTGTTTTTACAAGGCATTTTTATGGCATGGCCTTTTCATATTACATCTTAGAAATAATAGGAGACCTATTTAATTAAATATTGATAAATACAACTTATCATTAAGCTAGGTACTATGAATTGAACTTTGAATATTGGATAGAAAGCGACGGTTTAAGGGCTCAAAAGGTCGGCCGGGAATATATTTTAAACCCTCTGAGCAAATGTTCTTTTTACATTTCTCTGCGTAAAGGTTTTTATCTTACGGTTTCGCTTCTTTTGCCAAACGGGAAAGTCAAGCCGGTCATTCAATGCGACAATGAAATTCCGGAAAAGCAGGCTTTAAACGGAAAGGGCATTAAAGAGGTTTCATTCAAGGTGCCCAATTTGCAGGGAGAGGGAGCTATAGATATTTTCTTTACCAGGGAATCGTTTTTAGGCCACAAAGAACTTTCGGAATTTATATATCCATATCAATTTATAGAGCAAGCGGCCATTAAACTGGATTCATTAAAAAAATGGGGACTGGTTTTGCAAGCGTATTTTTGTTCAATATAGAGCCACCAGCCATACAGATAATAAGCGAAAAGATGTACCAGCCCGAAATTTAAAAAATACTCCAAAAAAATCCCGGATTTAGCTCCAAAGTTCCCTTCTTAATAAATAACAAGCGATAGAGCAAAGCCTTGACAGGAGAAGCTTAAGAGTGAGTACCTGAAAAAGCATGCTCTAAACGAGTGAATTTAAATTGGAAGGAGGTGATAAAGGATGAAAACTTCAAGGATTCATTGGAATTGCTGCCCAGCAGGACCGATTGCAACAAAATAACAAATGGAAATGTACTACCTGGCATCATCTGCCAGGTAGTACAAACCATACGGATCTTTTAAAATTGAAATTTCAAGATCATAAAATCCTTTTCTAAGAGCGCTGATGCTGATTTGATAATATAGTACGATTATTGGCGATTGATAGACTATCCTTTGTTGAATTTCCTTTTTGATCGAATGAGAAGTAACGGTGCCTGACTTTAATTTTGCAAATAGATCACCTAAAACTGTATCGTTGATTTTGGTAAGATTCAGATCCGATCCGCTTTTAAAATATATGGAGTTCGACTTTAGCTCCTCGGCATCTCTTAATTCTGTGAATATTGCATCATAATCGCTTTTCCCCCCCATTTCCCATAGCGTTGCAAAATCATAATCGCGAACGGTGCAAGTTATTCCTGCCTGCTCCCAGCGGCTAACAACATGTCTAAGAACTCTTAACAAATGCAAATTATGTTTTGATATCAGAATTTCAATGTGGAACGAATTCCCGTTACTCCTAAGCCTGCCCTCTTTTTTTCGCCAACCGGCCTCGGCTAAAAGATTGAACGCTTTTTCCGGATCGGACTCTCCAGCAACTGGATCCGTATAGGGCTGAGAAAAATGAAGCGGGGCATCGGAGGCCAAGCCGCCGCCATTGAGACTCAACGGGTCTCCTACGATAGCCTTTCTATCTATTAAAAGAGAAAGGGCGCGTCGGACGTGCCTGTCTTTTAAAAATGGTTTTTTAGTGTTCAATAATATCTGGTAAGTATCAACAGAGGGAAATTTAAATATTTTTATGTTAGGGTTTTTGCCTAAGTTAACTCTGTCCTCGGGAGACAACTCCATCAAATAATCAATTTGCCCTTCCAACATGGCCAAAGAAGCCGTTTCGGGATCCGAGAAATAATGTATTTCAATCATGGAAAGTTGAGCTGAGCCAGCCCAGAAATCATCAAATCTCTTCAGGGTTATTACCTTTTCATTTTTGTCATAACTAACGAAACGGTACGGGCCGGTTCCCATTGGAGTGTAATTGTCAAAACTTTTATTTCCCCATTTTCTTTCATACTCGGCATTCAGAACAGAATTGGTAAGAATCACTTTCCAATCAATATTTGCATCACTTCTCATCCGTATTGTTAAATCGTCAACATAATCTACGTGAATATTTAGCGGTTGGTTAAGGGATAAGAACTTAAACTTTTTGGGATTTCGCAACAACTTGTATGTATAGATCACATCTTTTGAGGTCATCAAAGAACCGTTATGAAAATAAACATTCGAACGCAAGCGAACAATACATTCTTTTCCATTATCTGAAACTTCGTAATGTTCGATTAACGATGGCTTCCGTTTAAATTCCGATTTATTATTCCAGAAGGACCATATCAAATAATCATATACCTGCAGTTTGGCAACACCTTGCAGGCCGGAAAAAGGATGGAGGTCTTTAGGGGGCTGAGAGAAGGTTCCGATGCGAAAAGTACCTTTTTCCTCAGATTCCCCTTTTTCCTTTGAACAATGTGGGAAACCTAAAGATATAATTAAAACTATTACAATAAGTGTGTTCAGGCGCATAAACGCTATTTTACCCCATCGTCCCGCTAAAAAAGATGCTAACATTTCCATATGTTGTTAAAATCCTGGTCGGCTCGTTTTAGAAAGCTTCTTTCTTACCACACTTTCTGGCTGACATTCGGAACTGCAATAGTCTCGACGGCTATCGTATTAGGCGTTGTCTCTTTTTCTATCAGCCATCGTTATGAATTCATGCTGACCCGGCAAATGGAAAAAACGCATAATCATATCTCAAATCGTATGGCTAAAGAAATCGGACTCTTTTTTGAAAACATTTCTTCACAACTTAAGTTAGTTTCCAACATTATCGCCGTTTCAAATATTTCGCCAGACGAGATGCGCGCAATATTAAACGAAGTTGCTTTGCACTCTCCCCACTTCTTGGAAATCAATTATGCAGACCTTTCAGGCAAGGAGATAGCTACGTCAAATACGGCGCCTCCAGGGAGGGACTTCTCGGTTTCACCGGCGCTAAAAAATGCCATTGAAGGCAAAAAATGGATATCAGGAGTATTTTTTGACGAAAGAAGACTTCCCAATATATTCATTTCGGAACCGATACAGATTCTTGACAGTCCCAAAGGATTTCTATTGACTAAAGTAAGCCTTAAAAAACTCTGGTGGTGGCTGGATGAGCTGAATAATGCAAAAGGTACTAAAATGTCTGTAATCGAAACTAGAAAAGGGCTGGTAGTTGCCGACAATTTAAGAAGTAACTTAATGAAAATTCATCCCCTCTGGACGGGGAATCGAAGAAGCGGGGTAATAGAAATTTCCGGTGAAAACAGGTTTGTCTCATATCATCATATTCCTGGTGTCGAGATGGAGATTGTAACTGAAACAACCATGCAGACATTTTTCGATAAGATTTACGAAATGCGAATCTGGCTTGTGTTATTTGGTTCTTTTGCGCTTGCTTTTATGATGCTTATAGCGCTTTGGAGTGCGGAAGTCGTTTCCAGGCCCGTCAGGTATTTGGTAAGCCGCATGAATTCTTATATTGACGACGAAAACGTACGAATAAAAAGAGAACTTCCAACAGAATACCGGAATATTGCCGATGCATTCAATAATATGGCGGACTCTATTGAATCTCATCAGAAGGAAATGTTAAAAAAGGAAAGCATGGTAACGATTGGAAGAACCCTTTCGGGTGTTTCCCATGAAGTACGGCACGGAATGACCCGTATTTTGAACCTTTTGCACGATACAGTAGAATTTGACAGGGAGGCCTTGGAAAAAGCAAAAATGGCAATTTCCGATATGAACGATAAAATGAATAACCTTTTGGAATTCTCCAGAGCGGGTCAACTTGACCTCCAGGAAACCCATGTAAAGGATATACTTTTCGGGGCAAAGGAGCTTATTAGATATAGACATGATGCCGGCGATTGCAAAATACTGCTTGAAAATACGGCGGATTCGCTCCTCGTCGTCGTGGACGAGCCAAAGCTTTCCATAGCATTATCTAACTTAATAAGGAACTCCATTGAAGCGGGGGGAACGATTATAAGACTTTCCTCATGCTTATCTAACGGGGTTTTGGATTTCATAATTTTAGATAACGGCGCCGGAATTCCGATAGACATACAGGAAAAAATTCTCGAACCGTTTTTTACATCTAAAAAGAAAGGGTTTGGTATTGGCCTATCCATAGTAGAGATGGTTGCAAAAGCTCATGGGGGCAGCATGGCTTTATGCCGCAGTGACGCTAACGGAACGGAGTTTAAAATATCCATACCAATAGCATCTTGAAATAGGGGAGGAAAATGAAAAGACCTTGTATATTAATCGTAGACGACGATGAAGAATTACTGGCTAACCTGAAAAGCAAGATAAAAAGGTGGGGATATTGCGCTATTTCAGCCCGAGATGGAATAGAAGCGCTTGAGACCCTTGAAAACAATGAAATCGACCTGGTATTGACCGATCAGCAAATGCCAAGAATGGGCGGCTTGGAACTGCTTCAAGAGATCAAAAAAAGATATAAAAACATACCTTTTATTATGCTTACCGCATACGGAACGATCGACAAGGCGGTTTATTCAATTAAGAAAGGTGCAAACGACTACCTCCAAAAGCCTTACGACCCCGACAATCTGTTGGCGAGCATTAAGCGCTCTTTGGGATATGTCAAGCTCTTAAAGGAAAACAAAGAATTGAAGGATATTTTACGCGAGGAATATAGTTTTCATAGCATCGTAACAAAATCAAAAGCCATGAAAGAAGCATTGATGCTTGCCGAAAAAGTTTCAGAATCACCTGATACGACGGTCACTATATATGGAGAGAGCGGGACAGGCAAGGAAGTTCTGTCACGGGCAATACATTTTTCCGGCGAGAGAATGTCTAAAAAGTTTGTAGCTATAAACTGCGCGGGCATTCCTTCAAATTTGCTTGAAAGCGAGCTTTTCGGCCATGTAAAAGGAGCTTTTACTGGAGCTGATAAAGACCGTGATGGGAAATTTGACATGGCCGACGGCGGAACCGTTCTATTTGATGAAATAGGAGATATGTCGCTCGAACTTCAGGCAAAACTGCTTCGCGTCTTACAGGAAAGGACATATGAAAAAGTCGGCTCGAACAAATCTCTCCAAGTGGATTTTCGAATAATAGCGGCCACTCATAGAGATCTGAAAAAAATGGTAGAAAATAGGTCTTTTAGGGAGGATCTTTACCATCGAATAAATTCTTTTCCGATAATCTTGCCTCCCTTACGTGAACGTAAAGAGGATATACAGTTTCTTGCAAATCATTTTCTTGATTTGTTTAAGACTAAATTGACAAAGCAAATTTCAGGATTCACGGCAGATGCCATGGATGTTATTGTGAATTATTCATGGTCCGGGAACGTCAGGGAGTTAAAAAACTGCATAGAACGAGCGGTAATATTATCGAATGACAAATTGATATATCCGGACCATCTGGCTGTTAATAATTCAAATCTCTTTGGCTTTGAAGGTAATGAGACTAATAATGAGAAAATCAAATTTGAAATAGCTATATCGCCAGGAAATACATCGTTAAAGGGCATAACCGACGAGGTACTTAAAAAAGCTTTGGAAATGTGCAAAAATAACAAAACGAAAGCTGCGGAATTACTCGGCGTGAATCGTAAGACATTTTGCCGACGTAAATTCTAAATCGTCCCATTTTGTCCTACCCAAATTCAAGATTGTCCCATTGTTAAAGAGTAAAGACTAATAGACCCTTGTACTGTAAAAACCCTTCCTTTGGCACAGGCATTGCCTTATAGAATAATATTAATAAACATAGGGAATACAATATGGCCATAAATAAATTTGAGCCGGCCGAAAAAAAGAAATGGTAGCAAGAACTTTTCATATTGAAACAGATTTGCACAAATCTGTAAAAAAGGTTTCAAACAGGCTCGGAATTTCACAGCCCGAGTTAATTAGGCGCTCTATAAAATATTTTATTGATGAGTTTAATGAAACACAATGATGAACAAATATAAGGGGGAAGCATGAACGCCACGATTAAACGCAGAAAAAGTCAAGATTTAAACTATGCTAACCAGGCTTGGGCTTATGATCCAATAACAAAAGTAATCTACTTGGAAAAAAGTAAGGAAATAGTATTTGAACTAAACTGTTATCCAGTAGGCCCTGATGATGTGGAGAAAGCCCAATTTATTATTGCAGCTGTAAACACTCACATTCGGAAAAATTTGAAAGGCTGATATTGCTTGATACCCCACCTTCATAAACTGAGGTGGCGTGTCAAACGCATTTACTCGCCATATAATCTTTTGACTTAACAGCTTGCAGAGTTACCGAGGTGTTGTTTCCATCAACTGTTGTGCAAGCGTTACTACAAGATAGCCGTTTTAGCCTGCTGCCCCGCCAAAACCTTCTCCAAAGGTATTATCAACCACGGTGACTAAATCCGATTGGTAGAAAATACCCGTAATTGCCGTGGTGTAGTTAACCGCTTCACTACTGGTTAAATATGAGACTCCATTTGTGTCTTATCATGGCTCGTGAAGAACGGGGTCTTACACTTAAGGATAGGCCTCATCATGCGGGTGGTAGGGCTTATTTTTTTTGGTTAATAATCTCACGGAAATCCTTGCCTGTCTTAAAGAAGGGAACCTTTTTTGGTGGAACAGAAACATTTTCACCTGTTTTAGGGTTTCTACCTTCTCTAGAGGCCCGGTGGCGTATACGGAAACTTCCAAATCCACGGATCTCTACCTTATCTCCTTTAGCAAGAGCATCAATCATTGAATTTGTGAAGATATTAATGATAACTTCGGCTTGCTGTTTTTTTATGCTCAGTTTTGTGGAAAGCTTGTCTGCCATCTCAGATTTCGTCATTCTTTATTATCCCAATTAATTAAATCAGTGAAATATTGACAGAGTGAAGTATACCTGCTTTGTTATTTGTAAATCTAGCCTCAACAAATCTTTCAACAACCATCAACAAACAACAATCGGCCGTTCAATCAACAAGCGCAACAATGGGGTGAAATCCATGCTCGCCAACCAGCCATTCCAAAGTCTAGCGTTTACTAACGCCGAACCCCAGAAAAATCCTGATATTGACCGACTGGCAATCGGTTGCTTTAGGAGTAAGTTGCTCCTAGTTTTGATTTATAGATTTAAACAAATTCGTCACTTTTTACGGTGTATCCAATAGCCTTATATCCTTTAAGGCTTCTTTCATACATACGATCAAGCATTGGTATATCGGCATCGACATAATCAAATACTTTCAGGACTTTTTTGTCGTGGTGGAGGCGGTGGAGCCTGCCAACATACTGCTGAAGAGTTCCTCTCCAAGAGATTGGCATTGCCAAAAATAATGTATCCAAACGGGCATCATCGAAACCCTCTCCGACGTATTTCCCTGTCGAAATGATTACACGTTCTTCATCATGGGGCACTGAAGACAATCTTTCCGACAGCTCTCTTCTTTTTTTTATACCCATTCCACCCTTAAGGACGATTACATTTTTTGAGAATTTATCAAGCCTCTGCTCAAATTCCAATACATGCTCCTTGCGTTCTGTTAACAATAATGGTGAGCGCTTATCAACCAAAGCCTATTTCCGGCCTGCGGTCGATCGATTTTGAAAGGACGAATGCACCGAGCTTCCTTGCAAGGAAAGCCTGAATAGGACGGTCAAAGAAAATCCATATATGCCCTCCATTCCCTGAACGCGAGCGCTCAAGTGATGCAGGTATTCCAAGCTCTTTGCAGGTCTGCATATATGCTGATGCATCTTCTTCCCAAGAAGACTTATCGAAATCAACCGCAAGAAAATAGCAGGTCTCATCAAGAAGTAAAAGGGTATACGCCAATAACGTATTTCCCTGTTAGGTGGTTTCGCATGACCGTATCAGTGACAGGTGTAAATTTACGGTTCTTGCAATCAGAGCATTTCACTTTCGGCTTATCACATAATCTTGTGGCCCATTCGTTAGAGCATACCGGTGAATACCCAGATTTACCGTTTTTGCCTTCCCACCTTACTGGATATACATCTTCGCGGCCCCGGTCCCTTTTGCTCCGCACTTAATGGGGACTCACACCGAAACCTTGGCGCGGGCGGGTTGGCTTTGGCGAGGTGTCGCTTTGAAAAAGCGCGCGGTAGGAAATAGGGTATTTGGCTTTTCGACGCCCCAATGACATCTTCAAAGGAGTTCGAGACAATTTTGATAGGCCGGCTTGGAAGGACGGTTTCCAGCGGTGGAAGATAGCCAAGAGAGCCGTGAATCATACAAGAAAAACAACGTAAAAAACCCAATTATTAGTTTATCATTCATTAGATGAACATACTCGGCGTTAGCGCATTTTATCATGATTCGGCTGCGTGTCTTGTCCAAGACGGAAAGATAGTTGCCGCGGCGCAGGAGGAACGCTTTACCCGTAAAAAGCACGATCCGGAATTTCCGGTTAACGCTATTCAATATTGCCTAAACGAAGGCGGGACGGAAGAGTCCCAAATAGACATTCTCGCATTCTACGACAAACCGTTCGTGAAGTTCGAGCGCATCCTTGAAACCTACCTGGCTTTCGCCCCAGATGGGCTCAAGTCTTTCCTTGCCGCAATGCCTGTATGGCTGAAACAAAAACTGCATTTAAGAAAAGAAATCAGGAATGCTCTGCCGGAATTTAATGGCGAGCTACTTTTTTGCGAGCATCACGAATCGCACGCGGCAAGCGCATTTTATCCTTCGCCATTCAACGAGGCCGCAATCGTCACGCTTGACGGCGTGGGCGAATGGACGACCACCAGTTACGGTATAGGCAATGGCAATGAAATAGACCTGACTCACGAGATTCGCTTTCCGCACTCGCTAGGGCTTTTATATTCCGCGTTTACCTATTACACCGGTTTTAAGGTCAATTCGGGAGAGTACAAGGTTATGGGGCTTGCGCCTTACGGGGAGCCGAAATACGTTGATCCGATATTGAAAGAACTTATAGACGTTAAGGACGACGGTTCGTTCAAAATGAACATGAAATATTTCAACTACTGCACCGGCCTTACTATGACAAACGCGAATTTCGACCGCCTTTTCGGCGGGCCGCCGCGTAAGCCGGAATCATTGCTTACCCAAAGGGAGATGGACCTTGCCAGATCACTGCAGGAGGTAACGGAAATGATCGTAGTGCGCATTGCGCGCCATGCTAAAAAGGAAACGGGAATGAAAAATTTGTGCCTTGCAGGTGGCGTGGCGCTTAATTGCGTTACCAACGGCAAGATTCTAAGCGAAGGCATATTCGAAAAAATGTGGATTCAGCCGGCGGCAGGCGACGCGGGGGGAGCGCTGGGGGCGGCGTTGAGTGCATGGCACAGGTATCTGGGAAACGAAAGGAAGGCCGGCGGGGTGAGCGATTCGCAGTCCGGCTCGTATCTCGGGCCGGCTTTTAAGGACAATAATATTGAATCGTTCTTAAAGTCCCAAAACATTTCTTACGAAAAATGCGCCGATGGAGAGATATCCGAAAGAGCCGCGCAACTATTGGCAGATGAAAAGGTGGTTGGGTGGTTTAACGGGCGTATGGAATTCGGGCCGCGTGCATTGGGTTCTCGCAGCATAATCGGAGATGCGCGCTCGGAGAAAATGCAATCCACCATGAACCTGAAAATAAAATTCAGGGAATCTTTCCGCCCTTTTGCGCCGTCCATATTAAAGGAGAGGGTAGGGGAGTATTTCGAGATTGGTGTCGAGTCCCCTTATATGCTTCTTGTCGCCCCCGTTAAAAAGGAAAGGCACAAGCCGATGTCGGAGGATCAGAAAAAACTTTTTGGAATAGACAAACTTAATATTCCGCGTTCCGACGTTCCGGCGATAACGCATATTGATTACTCTGCGCGTATCCAAACGGTAGATAAATATACGAACCCTCTTTATTACCGTATGATCGAAAAGTTTTATGAAAAAACCGGATGTCCGGTGGTAATAAACACCTCGTTTAATGTGAGGGGCGAACCGATTGTATGCACTCCGCAGGAGGGATATATATGCTTCATGCGCACAAAGATGGATTACCTTGTGCTTGGGAATTTCCTGCTGGATAAGAAAAAAATGCCGGAGTTCAAGGACGACGGCGAATGGAAAACGGAATTCGAGCTGGACTGATGACCAAAATGATAAATAAGGATGTGAAAGAAATACGTGTGTTCGCCGGCGGAATTGGCGTCATATTCCAGATTATTGCCCTTGTTTCATGGTGGCGTGGAGGGAACCTGTACCCGTACATTTCGGGTTTTGGGATTTTGTTTGCAGTTGTCGGCCTTACACTTCCGGAATTAATGAAACCCGTTTACGCAAAATGGATGATCATCGCCGCAGCCATTGGGAGGTTCCAGACTAAGCTGCTACTTGTAATCCTTTTTTATCTGGTTATCACGCCGGTGGGAATCGTTTTAAGACTTTTACGAAAAGATATCCTGGACATTAAGGATGAACCAAATGCCAAGACCTACTGGAAAAAACGCCATCCGATGCAGGGAAAAAAGCGATTCCAAAAACAGTTTTAGCGCCTTGCATATTTTGATTCTTACTTGGAAAATGTCAGATTAGAAAATAGGGGACTTTAAAATGGGAAAAAAAGATGACAATAACAACGTTATTTGGCACCACGCCACGATAACGCGGGAGCATCGTGCAAATCAAAACGGGCACAAAGGTGTCATTCTATGGTTCACCGGATTGCCATGTTCCGGTAAATCAACTCTTTCCCATGCTGTTGAAGAACGGCTACATAAATTAGGGTGCCGAACCTTTGTTCTTGACGGGGATAATGTCAGGCATGGCCTCTGTTCGGATATAGGTTTTTCCGTAAAAGACAGGGTAGAAAACATAAGACGAGTTGGAGAGATTGCCAAGCTGCTACTGGAGGCGGGACTAATTACAATGACGGCCTTTATTTCCCCTTTTATAGCGGACCGTGAGCGGTGCCGCGGTTTTGTGCCACACGGGGATTTTTTGGAAATCTACTGTGATAGTCCGTTAGAGGTTTGTGAAAAACGCGATGTAAAAGGGATGTACAAGCTCGCAAGAGCGGGGGATATTAAAGAATATACGGGCATTTCTTCTCCATATGAGGAGCCGAAAAAACCTGAGTTGGCTGTGAATACAGACAAGCTTTCACTGGAAGAGAGCGTGGAGGAAGTCTTGTTGCTACTTGTAAAAAGGGGAGTGATTAGCTCCACCACTATAGACGTTAAAAAGTGTTAATCGGTAGATTTAGAAGCATTACCG
>SDBV01000700.1_pt1 | contig 48558 bp, 60 predicted proteins | sample 2277081 | NCBI WGS metagenome assembly SDBV01 (sample SAMN10402039, study PRJNA504765) | marine sediment metagenome | isolation source: marine sediment core GS10_PC15, 223 cmbsf | place: Arctic Ocean: Southern Knipovich Ridge | collected 2010
CTTTCGGCAGTACGCGCGATTTTCCCGGCAAAAGCAGAATGTCGTCGAAAGTCAGGTATTCTTTAATCGGTTTTTTCAGCATCGGTTTATAAGCAAACTATACCTGTTAAATTCAAATAACAAGGCCTTTTAAAAATATCCATAAACACATTATCGAATCAGGTTGATAGCGACAGATGCTATCACAAAACCGTATTCATAAACAAAAAAAATGCACATTAATTTTGGGCTTGTCAGTTTTCGTGTTTTTTTCGGTCAGGGTGGAATCCCCCGCATCACCTAAAAGGTGGCATGCAAGCGGGACGAGGCTCAGGGCTTCGGGGTGGTTAACCCGCCTACGCCAAGGCTTTGGCGTGGTTAACCAAAACGCGGTTTTTGGATTATTATAGTTCACGGAGGGGTGGCCGAGTGGTCGAAGGCGGCGGTCTTGAAAACCGCTGAACGAAAGTTCCGCAGGTTCGAATCCTGTCCCCTCCGCCACCTACTTTAAAAGTAGGCAACAAAGGCGGCAAAGCCGCTGAGACAAACAAATATCTGTAAATATGCTTTTCCGCTTTGCGATTATGTTGGGCACTTTTAAAGTGCCCCGGCGCGACCAATCAGGGAGCGCAAGCGAGCGTGACGCGAGCTTAGGAAGCGAAGAATCCTGTCTTTACCTAATCCTATTGCCCGCCACCTACTTTACGTGTGCCCTTTAGGGTGAAAGTAGGCAACAACCTCGGCAAAGCCGCTGAGACAAACAAATATCTGTCCGCATGGCAGGGAAAATTTTATTCTTTCTTTATTTTTATAATTCTATCGTCGTTTATTCTGGGAACGCCCCTTCTATCCCGATTTGACGTAGAAATGTAGAGATACCCATTCCACTCAACCACTTCTCTTATTCTTCCTATATCGTCGAATAGTTCTTCTTCGCGTACGATTGTAGCGCCATCATCGGCAAAAACAATTCTCCTTAACTGCGCCCCCCGCAAACCTGCAACGTGCAAATCGTTATTGTTAAAAGCAATGCCTGCCGGAGCGAGGGTAAATGCAGAATAGCATCGAATAGGACTTATGTACTTATCGGAAACTTCATCACACTCTATCAAAGGCCACCCGTAGTTTCCCCCTTTTATGATCCGGTTCAGTTCGTCGTTTCTTGTCGGGCCATGCTCCGAGGCATATAATTGGCCATTCAGCCAGGCAATCCCTTGAGGGTTCCTATGCCCATAGGAGTACACGTAATTACCAAAAGGGTTATCTTCGGGAATAGTTCCATCTTTATTCATACGCAATATTTTTCCCGCCAAGGAATCGATATCCTGAGCTAAAGAAGGAACGGCGGCATCGCCGGTTGTTATGTACAGCTTCCCATCCGGGCCGAATTTTATTCTGCCGCCGTCATGGTTTGTGGAACCGGGTACCCCGTCTAAAAGAACGGTTTCATCGGATAATTCTTCCGTGAGAACAAATCTTGACAGCCTATTCAGGATTTCATTTCTTTTTTGATAGCTATAGTAAAGATAAATGAAGTTATTTTGCTCAAACTCAGGATCAACCGCAATCCCTAATAAACCGGATTCGGAAACTTCTTTAACGGGAAGTTTCGCTATAATTTTTTTTGCCTTTTCGTCGAATATACTAACCGCGCCATATCTTTCAGTGAAAACCATCCTGCCATCAGGCAAAAAATCGATTGCCCATGGCGTATCTAAATTTTCAATTAAGACCTCAATTTCAAACCCCGTTTGCTTGATTGGTTTTGATAGGGCAACAATTAATAGAACTACAATCAGAAAAAAAGTCGCCGCTGCAATGATTTTCACTTTCTTATCTATTGCCGCACATTAGAACACTCTTATTTTTGCCTCTTCAAAAATAATCCACGCCAAACATCTTTGCCGTAATTTTATTTCATCTCATCCTGATGCTAAACACAACCTCGGCAAAGCAGTAACCTACCCGCTTAAGAACCTCGATATGTCGTTATAGAAGGCGAAGACCATCAGCGATATCAAAAGGAATAGTCCCACCTGCTGGGAAACTTCCCTTGCGCGCACGCTTATGGGCGAACCCTTCAGCGCCTCCATCAAGAGGAATACGATGTGTCCGCCGTCCAGCACGGGGATAGGCAAAAAGTTGAGAATGCCCAGGTTAACCGAAAGGACGGCCATGAACATAATTAGCGGAATAATTCCCGCCTGCGCCTGTTCGCCGGCGATCTTGAAAATCATCAGCGGCCCGCCGATGTTATCCGCCGGGACGATGTTCTGGAAAATTTTCACTATCACCAAAAGCGTAAGGTATGTTATCTCCCACGCCTTTAGCGTACCCATGTAAAGGGCGGTAACGGGATTGTACCTCGTGAAAACTTCCCCGGGCGCTATCCCTATGCGGCCTACCTCTATGTCTTCGCCGAATATCGTTTTGGACTTTTTGCTTTCCGGAATAACGCGCTTAGTGATTATCTCGCCGCTTTCCCTTTCGATAAGAAGGTCAAGCTCCTTGCCGGGCGAACTGCCTATCATTTCGGAAAGCGTTGCCCAGTCTTTTATCTTGGTGCCGTCTATCTCCAGTATCCTGTCGCCGGCCATCAGGCCGATGCTTTGGGCCGGGGTGTCTTTCAACACTTCCCTTATCTTCGTATCGGGCATCGGTATGCCGACCATGTAAACAAACGAAAACAAAATGGCGGCGAAAATAAGGTTCGCCACGGGGCCGGCGGCGATTATAAGGAGCCTTTTCCATATCGGTTTTTCGTTGTACGCCTTTTGCGGGTCGTAGGTAATTTGGCTTTCCTCCTGTCCGGCGTTTTCCAGCGTTTCGTCGTCTTCCGCGCCGTGCATCTTTACGTATCCGCCAAACGGTATCCACGCGAGTATGTATTCCGTTTCGCCCACCTTCTTTTTCCATATCTCCCTGCCGAAGCCTATGGAGAACCTTTCAACCAACACGCCCATCTTGCGCGCCATCCAATAGTGGCCGTACTCGTGCACGATGATAAGAACGCCAAGCACGACGATGGCGGAAATAACGTAAGTAATCATTTCACCGAACTCCTAAATCCATCGTTGGGGATTCGATCATCTCTACTCCTTTCGGACGTTTAAAAACGAACGTGCCGTCGTCCATTTTTCCGTTTATCTTCATCTCCTTAAAAACCACCTCGGTATGGTTGCCCGTCCAATCGTACAGGGTAAAGGATATTATTGTGTAATCCTTCGCGTCCACGCGTATGGCCATGCGGGTAACCGACACCGATTTTTCCTTCGGTTCAAGGTTCAACTCAACATAATGTATTTTATCTTTATTTGCGTCGCCTGCCAAACTAATTGTAAAGAGTTCGTCCAGCCTCTTTTCCCCCGCAAGGAAAAGGAGGGGCGAACTTGCGCCGAGTATCTTTTTAAGCGATTCCACTATCACCTGCCTGTCAGCCGGAACGTAGAAGTAAAGTTTTTTGCCGTCGGCGACTAAAAGCTGCTTCTCCGGTTTTTCGTAGTTCCAAAGCATCTTAAGGGGTTTTTTCAGTTTTACCGTACCGGACGATTTTTCCACCTCGTCCATGGACGCGTCGTAAAAGTTCTGTTGGAAGTTTGCCGTAAACGACCTGATAGAGACGAATCTTTTTTCCACCCTTTCAATAATCTCTTTTTGAGAAAGCGCGTTTGCGGGCTGTACCGCGGCAATAGTAAATGCAAGCGTCAATACAAGCGTGGCGGCCGCTTTAAAAACCTTCGGGATGATTGCTCTTATTTTCACTTGCCTCTCCATTTGGACCACGGGCTATAAAGACCTTTTTTTCTGAAGAACGGCAGTAAGACTAGCCCCGTTAAAAACCCTCCGACGTGCGCCCCCCACGCCGTGGTGCCGCCCGCGCCGAGGTTCGAAAGCTGTAGAAGGAACCACACCCCTATTACAACCCACGCAGGCAATGGGATTATGCGTATGAAAAATATGAACCAGAAAAAGGTGTACACCCTCGCCCGCGGGAAACTTAACAAATACGCCGCCAGAATTCCCGAAACTGCCCCGCTTGCGCCGACAAGCGGCGTGGTGGAAGCGGTGTTTTGCACTATATAGAATGCCACCGCACCCAGCCCACTTATAAGATAAAAAAATATAAAACGGACCGGCCCCATGATGTCTTCGACGTTGTTCCCGAAAATCCACAGGTAGAGCATGTTCCCCCCAAGGTGCAAAAAGCCGGCATGCATGAACATCGATGAAACCATCGTTGCCTGCACCGGAACTTCTATGTAGGGGAAGAGGTCCACCGAATTCGTAATTTCCGCCGGAATGGCGCCGTACATGTAAACGACCTTGTTGAACATCCTGCCCGTTTGCGCCATCAAAAGGAAGACTGCGGCGTTTATCACCATGAATGCAATAGTAACGAACGGCGTCCTTTTGGTCGGGTTGTCGTCGTATAACGGTATCATTCGATATTTATAAGATTGAAACCCGCTTTTAGCAAGGCCGCCGCGGCCACTCCCAGAATTCCGCTTTCGCCCATTCCGCCACCAGCCCCGCAAGACGGGCTTTTGGATTTAAGATAAATTTTTACGGGCTTCACGCTTTGCGCTACCGCTACGGTTTTCAATGCCCCTTCGACCATTGCGCCGGTACAGTCGCGGGCGTTTTGGTCTATCACTTTCGCGCGGCCTTCAAGGACGTTTTTACCGTCAGCTCGACCGGCTCCACCGGCGTCGCCGCTTTCGATTTCCATGCGGGGCCGGGGCGCGGGAAAACCGCCAAGAAGTTCCGGGCACACGGGAATTACGCCGCCGATTTGGAAAAGCCGCAACAGTTCGGCATCGGTTTTCGATTCGCCGTCGTAGCGGCATTTCACTCCCACAAGGCACGCGCTGGCTAAATCGACCATCTTAACCGCTACCCATCAATCTCCGCCCTGCCGTTAACCAGGCGTATGCGGTCTTTCAGCAGGCCGTTGATAACCGCAGGGTAAATTCTGTGTTCGTGTTTGATGATTTTTGCGCTAAGCGATTCCGCCGTTTCGCCGTCGTCGATGGTTACCTTCGCCTGTATTATCACGGCGCCGGTATCCACTCCCGCATCGACGAAATGCACTGTACAGCCGGATTCGTTCACCCCGGCATCGATGGCCTGTTTTTGCGCGTCCAGGCCGGGAAAAGAAGGAAGAAGCGCTGGATGTATGTTGACGATCCTTCCGCTAAACTCGTTTACCACATCCTCGTGGACTATGCGCATGAATCCCGCCAGCGCTATCGTATCTATGCCGCGTTTTTTAAGTTCTTCGATTGCTTTTTGTCCGAAAGCCTTTCTTCCCTTGTGCGCCTTCGGGTCTATGAAAAGCGTGTCTACCCCTTGTTCGCGCGCGTAGTCCAGCGCTTTTGCCTGCCCGTTGTCTGTTACGACGAGGTCGGGTTTTCTGCAAAGGCTCCCGGTGGCGGCCGCGTCCAGAATAGCTTTCAGATTGCTTCCGCGTCCGGAAACGAAGACGGCGTATTTATGCACCGATTCTTTGTTCATCTTTTTTGTTTCTTAACGAGTGGCGGATTTTTCTTAGAAGCGCTATGTTTTCGGTGTGGCCCGTCATGCTGGCGGTTATCTTTCCTATAAGCGGCCTGCCGAGCAGGTAGATATCGCCGAGTATGTCCAGTATCTTGTGTCGCGCGAATTCGTCGTCGAACCTGAGCGTTGTGTTTATCACGCGCTGGTCGTCGATGAGTATGAAGTTGTCCAGATTTCCGCCCTCGCCTACCCCTTTGCCGATGATCTGTTTAAGCTGCTTTACGAACCCGAAAGTGCGCGCGGGAGCTATTTCCGTCTTAAAGTTTTTGCTCACGCCCGACTTAAAAGACGCCCGAATTTTGCCAACGGGCGGTGGGTAATCCATACGATACTCTACAATCAGCCTGTCCGACGGCTCTATGGTCAGAAACTTTCCGTCTTCGGCGTTTTCGCCGACGGTTATCTTTTCTTTTACAACGATCGGTTCCACCGGCTCCTCTTGATCGGCAATGCCGGCGTTTTCCATAAGTTCGCAAAAGCGTACGGCGGAACCGTCCATTATCGGAACTTCTTCCCCTACCTTTACAAGAGCGTTCGTAATACCGTACATGTGCAGCGTTGCCATAAAATGCTCAATCGTCCTTATGCAGGTTATTCCCATCCTGAGCGTCGTGGAATAGTCGGTGGATTCCACGAAATCAAGTAGCGCCCTCACCTGCCTGCCGGTCGAAATGTCACTGAAGATAATGCCGCTGTTCGGCGGCAGGGGGGAAAGGATCAGTCCCGTTTTAATGCCGGAATGTATCCCAAGGCCGGTAAGTACCGCGCTTCGTTTTAACGTCTTCTGGATTATCGGCGGTCTGCCCTTCGCCTTGCCCCTTTTAAAAGTCTTTGCCACCGATTTCAAATCATTAGTTATGTCGGTTTGCATGGCATCCAGCGAACCGCCGAAGGGTATGTCTTCCGGCTCTATCTGCTTCGACGAGCAGGCCATCATCATGTTTTCCACCACGCTTTGCAGTTCCATAACGTTGCCGGGCCACGGATAATCCAGCATCCTTTTCGCCGCCTTTTGCGAAAGCCGCACGCCTGCCTTTCCGAAATCCTCCGCCGCGTCCTCCATGAAATTGTCTATGAATAACGCTATGTCGCTGCCCCTGTCGCGCAACGGCGGAAGCTCAATCGTCAGTGTGTCGAACAGGGCGGAAAGGGCTTTTGGCATTCCTTTGCGGGCCGGGCCGGGTAAAACCGTCATCGCCGCTATAAACGACAGATGCCGCTTCCTGCGCCTTTTGGCGGCCGCGACAAGATCCCCCAGCTTTTCGTGCATGTTTTTCTTCAGAAAATGCGGGTCCTTCAGGAAAACCGTGCCGGAAAGGATTGAAAAGGGCGAACCCTTGGATGAGGAATCGTCTTCCAGCGGCCCGAATAGCCTTTCAAATGCGGCCGGTGAAAGATTCCTGCATGAAACTTTTATAAACGGATCGTTTTTCCTTTTGCTCTTTGCGTGGATATAACGCGCAACATACTCCTTACCCGTGCCCATCTCGCCGATTAACAGCAGCGGGTCATCGGAAGACGCGCCCTTTTCGACCGCCTTTTTGACATCAATCATCGCGGGGCATACGCCGATGTATCTGAATATGCTGTCGCCCAGTTCGTCGTCTCCTTTTATATGCCGGCTTTTAAGGGCGGATTCTATCGTTTCCAGAACGTGATCCAACGAAAGCGGCTTTTCAATAAAATTATAGGCGCCGAGCTTCGTGGCTTTTACGGCGGTGTCTATGGAGCCGTGGCCGGAGATCATAATCACTTCGGCGTTGATGTTTCGTTTCCTCATTTCCCTTAAGGTCTGCAACCCGTCGCGCCTACCAGGAAGCCAGATATCCAGCAATACGAGATCAAACGGGCGTTCCTGCAAAAGGGCCAGGGCGTCGTCTCCGTTTTCGGCGGTGGAAATCGAATATCCCTCGTCGGTAAGTATGCCGCTAAGGGAATCGAGTATATTGGTCTCGTCGTCAACAATCAGTATGCGCTTTGCCTTCATTCCGGCTATTGTAACCTGAAAACGAACCGCGCATAACCTTGCCGCTACCGGAGGATCGGCGGCGAAACCCGTCAGCAAAAGCGCCGCAATTACTATTTCCGCTTTTATGGATTTAAGGATTGTATAAGGTCATTTCCTTTCGGCAAGCAGGTCGCATACTTTTGCCATCGACGCAACCGTGATAAGCGGAAAAACCTGCAAGAGGCTCCTTTGGAAAGTCATATTGTTTTCCAAAAATTCGTAGGCGTGCGTAAATGCAAACAGGGCCAAAACAACGGCCAGGCAACTTAAGCTTAAGCTCCAAATCGAAAAGGATGAACCGGCCTTTGGCCTGTAAAAAAGAAGCGGTAAAAAAAGAATCCAGAAAATGCCGAAACCGCCGTATGTGAAGAAGGCGTCGCTGAACAAAAATACAGCCTCTGGATGAAACGCCAGCAACTGATTGCCGGGATTGGGAGAGTAGCCCAGTCCCATCATCATCTTGAAAAAGATCCACGGGAAAAGGAAAAGAATGGATATGCCAAAGTAGGCCGCGGCGCTTTTCCATCTTGCAACCATGAAAGTCGCAATAAGCATTATGGGGAAGTAAAGGATAAGGGCGTCGTTTTTGGTCCACACCGCGCATGCGATAAGGAATGAACTGAGCACAAAGTAACCGTTCCCCTCTCCCCTTCTCCACCTCTCCCAGTACATGACGGAAGCGGCCAGGTAAATGGCTAACGTCAAATCGGCATAGCCGGCTGAAAGGTGTATCCCGATAAAGGGTAGCGAGGCGGCAATGTAAACCGCAACCGTTGCCGCCCGGCGCCCGTGAAACGACGACAGCCACCTGAAGGCGATAATCAAAAAACTGACGAACCCGATCACGTCCGTTCCCAGCGCCCACGCATCGCTCCACCCCCCTGCAATGCGGCAGATAAACGCCTTAAGGATCGGCAAGTGAAGAGGGTAATGCGGCTTTACCCCGCCAAGAATCCAGGAGGGGTCGCCCGCAAGCCCCAGCGAGCCCTCTTCCATGAAAAACCTTGCTTTAAGATGCCAGAAATGGACGGAATCCCAATATTGGGTGGTCAAAAGAAAAACGGAAAAAATTGCGTAAAAAAGATGTATCGACAACAGAATCCATAATATGGGAATGAACTTGGAGAACCGCCCAAGGGGCAAATCGTTCGTGCCGTTTTCAGAAGATGCGGCGGTGAACGACGCTGTCTGCAGGGGTACACTTTTGATAATGGAATTCAAAAGGAACAAGCAAACCGAAACGTAGAGCAAAGCAAATACGCCCGATAGCCCTACCCAGAAAAGAACAAAGGTTAAAATGCCGCTTCCAACGAGCCACCCGATGGCAACTTTTTCCAGCACGCCCGCTTTTAGTTTTAACGGTCGAATCGAGAAGTATCCAACGGCAACAATCAGGATAACGGCAAGCCATCCGTTCACGACTAATCGCCCCTGACCAGAAATGCGGAACCGACGGAATCGAGTATTTCCACATTCCGTAAAATTACTCCGCCATTAAATAAAAGTCCGGCGTCTTTTATTTTCATATCGGGATTCATGATCGCCAACAGCGTGTGTTCGTTTTCAAAATTTTCATTGACCCTTGCGGGCAAAAGCGCGAACCGAAAGTAAACGTCCTCGTGATTGCCGCCGACCGCACCCAGCCGCGAAACGCCGTGCCTTTTTAACAGCCCCCTTATGCCGTCAATCTGACCCGGCCAGATTCCCACGGTATCCGACAGGCGCCCTTTCATTTCCATCAGTCTCGGTAAAGAAAGCGCGCGGCTAAGCAAAAGGGTTCCATCCAGCGCCACCCATATAAGAAGAGACCAGACGAAGACCGCCTTTGCGGCTTGGCGAGCCTTGAATCTTTTAAATACGACGATACCCAGGCCGCCTAATAACCACACCGATCCAACGGCAACCGCCGCCGGGATTCCCAAAAAATCCGGCCAATACAAAACGTTTACAACCAGCCCATGCAATTCGACGGGGCGCATCCACGTTTCAAGAAAAATTGACAACCTTTTCGATACCGTCGGGGGTTCTACGGAAATTTCTGGCATAACAACACCGGCATCGGTCCCGGAGAGTTCCAGCGTTATTTCCCCGCCAATGCCATTCCACGCGGGATCGGACGTGAAGTCGAACCGCACTTCCCTTTGCCCCCGCGCCGGACGCATGGCCGCAGACCTCTCAACGGTTTTTTCTATCCCGCCGGCTTTTGCATCTATTATGATTTTTACTTTTGTGACGCCTTCAATAGCAGGGAATGAAAGGGTCAATATCTTATTTCTGCCCAGGTTAGCGGGATGAGGTTTTATGGATTTGGTCAGGATATATTTAAAGCGAATTTCTTCTTTTCCCCTGCTTTCAATTATCTTTTTTTGCGCTTCCGAATAGTCCGCACCGGATAATACTAGAAAAGCTGTTGCAAGAAAGACCCTGAGAATATTCACCGGTAAATAATACTGCACTTGCGCGGATTATGCGTTCAATTTATGCTGGAGATAAGTTGATTTAACATATAATGTTACGGAAATAATTTGGATTAAATGGAATTTAAAAAACTAAGCATCGTAGTTCCTGTATATAACGAGGGCAATACCCTCAAATCCGTCATTGAAAAAATCCGCGGCATTGATATTCGGCTTGAAAAGGAAATAATTATCGTTGACGACTCCTCCACCGACGGTTCCCGTAATGTCATTAAAGAACTCGATGGGAACGACCTTAAAAAGGTCTTCCACGACATGAATTTAGGCAAGGGAGCGGCAGTGAGATCCGGTTTCAAGGCCGTGACAGGCGATATTGTAATAATACAGGATGCGGATCTGGAGTACGATCCGGCAGATTATCCCACGCTCCTCAGGCCGATACTTTCCGGCAAGGCGGACGCTGTATACGGATCAAGGTTCCTCCCTAGTGAAACAAGAGTCCTATTTTTTTGGCATATGGTAGGAAACAAGTTTTTGACTCTTCTTTCAAACATGCTCACCAACCTGACACTCACGGATATAGAGACCTGTTACAAAGTTTTTACCAGGCCGGTACTGGACAGACTTGACTTAAAGGAAAACCGTTTCGGTATTGAAGTTGAAATAACGGCAAAGATCGCGAAGATGGACATACGCATTTACGAGGTTCCGATATCATACGCGGGAAGGACTTATAAGGAAGGGAAGAAGATAACCTGGAAGGACGGCGTGTGCGCGATATGGTACATATTAAAATACAATCTCCTCGGCAATTAATTCCGAACCTCACTGAAAAAGGATATTACCCCAATACCATATTCAGGAAAATGTGTTTTAAGGAAAAGTGTGCCGGAATCGCGTGAGATTCAGTCGTTAAGAATCGCCAGAATTTCCACCAGCCCTTTTTTTACCTGGCGCACGGCTTCTATTATCTTGTCCCGATCGGTATCGGTTTTCTTTCTTTTTTGCAGCCTCTTCTTGGCGCCGGCAATCGAAAAGCCTTCCTCGTAAAGGAGAGACTTTATCTCCATTACAATTTCTATGTCGCGCCTATTGTACTGGCGCCTGCCGCTGGCTGTCTTTCTGGGTATAAGTTCGTTGAACTCGCTTTCCCAATACCTTAGAACATGAGGCTCCACGCCGCTAAGGGATGCAACGTCGCTAATCTTGAAAAACAACTTGTTCGGAATGTTTGGAAATGAAAACTGCCCTGCGTCTTTTTTACCTAAACTCCCCATTAATCTATTATCCCCCCGATATTTTTCCCGCGCAAGCCCGAAAGCATGTCCAGCGCAAACGCGCGATCGCTGAAACCAACGGAGACCACCTTAAAGATTTTTCTCGGTTTTCTTTTTTCAGTCAAAGTCGCTTTAACTCCCAACTTTTTCAATCCCGCTACGGCTTTTTCTGCCCCGGCTTTATCCCAGATGAAATCCGTTACCAGATAATTCTGTTCAAATCCGGCCGAATGTGCAACCCCTAATTTTTCGAGCTTGGAAATAATCTTTTTTTGCGTAGCCGGTTCAGGCGCGGGGCCCGCCTTTATCCGATAGGCGGGCATAACGCGCTCTTCTTCGCTTATGTAAGACGCCACGCCTTTTTGCGCCAGATCGATCTTTACCTCATGTGCGCAGTCTATTTCCAGGCATAGGGCAAACCTTATTTTGTATTCGCGCTCTCTATGCCCTGCCTCGGCGCGCCGTTTTCCAGAAGCCCGGTCAATGTTGCGGTAAGACTTTGCCTTCCCTCCCAGTATGGACAACACCCTTCCCTTGCTATCAAGGACGACCCTCTTTTTCTTATTCCTTGTTCTCATCGTTGCGGGCGGCGCAACGTCTTCCGGAAGGCTGGCCGCAGTTTCGTTTTTCTTTTTGAAAAGATCCCATTTAAAAAGCGCGTCCCTGTTCGTAACGGCAACGTAGCCGATAATGCAAACGGACAAAACGGCGGCGGTGATTACCGCCCTGGTGTGCGATTCCTTTAAGAGCCTGCTTGGCGGACGAGTAGAGAACCTTATCCCGGTTCCTTCGATGAGGATGTTGAATTTCTTCATTTAATGCCGATTATGCCGGTAAAGCGCAGTTAACGCTTTTTTACCCTCACAAACAAAATTATTAAATGGTGGGCGGAACAGGGCTCGAACCTGTGACATCCAGCTTGTAAGGCTGGCGCTCTCCCAGCTGAGCTACCCGCCCAATCCGACGGAAATTATAACATCTGGCGGCGCCTCCATGCCATAAATAAGAAAACAAATAAGAAACTGTCCGGCATCGCAAAGGTTTTGCTGACCCGTGTTTCCGTCCACACTTTTTTCCGTTAAAATGAAATCGAGAATAAAATGCCGTTAAAAGAAGTACCGCTAGGACTGCCGGGCCGCGTATGGGCCAGCCCCATGCCGTACGGCGATTTCGATCCCGGCGAATCGGTCTATCCTTCTTTCAGGAACAGCGGGATTTCCGTGATCGTGATGCTTACCGAAGATACCGAGAACATGCTTCACGCGCGGCGCAACTTAAAGAGCTTTTACATAGAAGCGGGTTGGACGGTACTGCACGTCCCGATAATCGATTTTTCCGTTCCGCTAAGAGAAGACATCGCGCCGGTTATAACCAAGGCGGTGGGATTGGCGGGCGAGGGCAAACACATTGCCGTCCACTGCCACGCGGGGCTGGGCCGCACCGGGATTTTTTCGGCATGTATGGCAAAAGAACATTTCGACCTGTCGGGCGAAGAGACAATGGAGTGGGTTATAAAAAACATCCCGTGGGTTTTATGGAGCACCGAACAGCAGAATTTCGTTATTAATTATTAGCCCGCTACTCTTTAATATGCATATGGGAATTTGCCGCCCATAAACCTATAATCATGCCTGCATGAAAAATTTACTTTACCTTCTGTTCAAGTCGTTTACCGACGTTGCGCCCCTTATTGGCGTAATCTTTTTCTTCCAGCTTGTCGTTATCGGCGAACCTTTTCCCGATACGCCAAAGCTAATCGGCGGGCTGGCGCTGGTGATATTCGGCCTTTTCCTTTTCATGCGCGGATTGGAAGTGGGCCTTTTCCCGCTGGGCGAATCGATGGCTCATTCTTTCGCCGCAAAAGGCAACATCTGGCTCCTGCTATTTTTCGCGGCGGCAATCGGATACACCACCACGATAGCCGAACCCGCGCTTATCGCCATAGCAGGCAAGGCCGAAGCGATAACGGACGGGCGCATAACGGCTTTCGCGCTTCGCAACGTCGTGGCAATCGGGGTGGCGCTGGGCTTAGTGGTGGGGGTGATGCGCATAATACTTGGGCACCCGATTCACTACTACATCATTTCCGGCTACGTGCTCGTGATGATAATCACCATCTTCGCGCCCGACGAGATAATAGGCCTTGCGTACGATTCGGGCGGGGTTACCACTTCCACCGTTACCGTGCCGCTGGTTACCGCGCTTGGCATCGGGCTTGCCAACTCCATCAGCGGGCGCAACCCGATGATAGACGGTTTCGGGCTAATTGCGTTCGCGTCGCTTACTCCGATGATAACGGTGATGGGCTACGGATTGCTGATACTATGATCGACATACTCCAGACAATAGGCAACGATTTCTTCGTCGTATTGCGGGACGTTGCGCCGGTGTTGGCGGTCATTATGTTCTTCCAATACGTAATGCTTCGCCGGTCGCTTCCCAACCCGAATAAGATAGCGATAGGGTTTACGGCGGTTGTCGCGGGGCTTTACCTTTTCATTTTGGGGCTGGATATCGGGATATTTCCGATAGGGGAGGCGATGGCCGAAAAGTTTGCGCATCCCGACAAGCGTTTCCATGCGGTACTGTTCGCTTTTTGCATCGGGTACTCCACCGCGATGGCGGAGCCGGCGCTGTTGGCCGTAGCGGTAAAGGCGGAAGAAATAAGCGCGGGCGGTTTGCCCAGCTTTTACCTGCGCAACTCGGTGGCCTTGGGCGTGGCGTTCGGACTGGCGCTTGGGGTGAACCGCATCTTTTCGGGCGATCCGCTGTGGGCGTACATCCTGGCCGGATACATATTAACCGTCGTCCTTACGTTTTTCGCGCCGTCAGATATCGTGCCGCTTGCGTTCGATTTGGGAGGCGTTACAACTTCAACGATAACCGTTCCGCTCGTAACCGCACTGGGGCTTGGGCTTGCGTCCAACATACCGGGGCGCAACCCGCTTATAGACGGTTTCGGGCTGATAGCGTTCGCAGCGGTATCCCCGATGATTTCGGTGCTGGGCTACTCGGTATTTGCGAAAATGAGAAAAAGGAAATAATTGAAAGGAGGTGATAGAAAATGCGGTTTAACATGATATTCACCATATGCCCTAACGACCATGTGGCGATAATCCTCGACGCGGTAAAAAAGGGCGGGGTGACGGGGGCGACGGTCCTTTCCGCAAGGGGCACGGGACACAAGGAGGCCAAGACGTTCTTCGGCCTTACGCTCGACAAGCCCCAGGAGGCCTTAGTCATGCTGGTGGAAAAGCACAAATGCAATGAAATAATGAAAATAATTTACGGCGTGGGGCAAATGAAACAACACGGCTACGGAATCTGCTTTTCACTGCCGGTCGAAAACGTGATGGGACTGGAAAGCCAGCTTTCGATAATGAAAAAAGATGCCGAAGAATACTTATAACGGCGGCGTTTCTGGTAAAATCCTAACAGGGAACGCAGCCGCGAGGAGGATTTAAAGTGACAGTAAGAGTGAAAGACCTGATGGTCAAGGACGTAGTTACCATAGACGGGATGGCCCCGCTGAAAGAGGCCATTAACCTTATGTTCGAAAAATCGGTGAAGGCCCTCATAATCCTGCCGCGCAAGGAAACGGACACATTCGCTATCCTTACTTTTACCGATATCGCCAAAAAGGTGGCGGCTGGCGAAGAACAGATAGATATGCTCAATGTATTCGACCTTATGTCAAAGCCGTGCTACGGCGTTAACGGCGACCTGGATATAAAACACGCAGCCGCAATGATGACGAAGCTCAATATTTCGAGGATTATAGTTACCGATGACAATAAACTTATAGGGATCATATCGATTACCGATCTGGTGAAATCGCTTATTAAACGTTAGACGTAATATGGCGAGCGGCCTGAAAAGATCGGGCGTTTTGCCGGAGGACATTTTTTAAGCCGGGGCGCGTATGGATATCTCGGAAGCCATAAAAAACAGGCGGAGCATACGGAACTTTTTGAAAAAGGAAATTCCGCCCGATGCAGTTGACGCCCTTAAAGACGCCCTGATTTGGGCGCCCAGTGCTGGCAACCTTCAAAGCAGGCATTTCTACTTCGTATTCAATCAAGATAAAAAAGAATCGATAGTGCGCGCCGCGCTTGGGCAGCGCTTTATAGCCGAAGCTCCGCTGTGCGTCGTGGCATGCGCGGATTATTCGATAGAAAAAAATTACGGCAAAAGGGGGACGGGACTTTACATGCTGCAAGACGTTGCGGCCAGCGTTCAGAACCTCATGCTGCTGGCGCACGGGAAGGGACTGGGGTGCGCGTGGGTGGGCGCGTTTAACGAGGAAGAAGTTTCCAAAATTCTGGGCATCCCCGATAACCTGAGGCCGGTTGCCATTGTTCCCGTCGGCTACCCGGACGAAAAACCGGTTCCGCCTCCGCGCGATTCCAAAGATAAAGCGGTGGAGGATATAAGGTAAGGGGCGGCGCGGTACGGGCAAGTTGGTTTTAAGGACTTATCCGTAAGAGGAGGTTTATGGATAAATTCACCCGTAGCCGCGCCGTCTCCCGATGCGCATTCATTTACACACCGAATTCCGAAACAATCTTTTGCGTTGTAAGTTCGTGCGTGCGGTTCATATTTGCGTCCACCTGTGCGGACATGTCGCCGACTATCCGCTTTGCTTCGCCGAACCCTTTGTTTATAGCTTTGGCCGCCATTCCCTTGAACGCCGCCGTTGCCTGCACTTCGCTCATTTCCGGATGCCTGTTGGCGAAACCTTCGTAGAACCCATGCGCGAACTCCGCTACGCGGCTGGAAACATTTTCGGGCGAAAAACGCCCGGCCAAGTCGGTAGCCAGATCAGCAGGTGAACCGCCCGCTTGCGGGGCTTCTTTGCCTGCTTCCCCAAACGCCTTGACGTGGATATCTACCTTCGCCTCTTCGGTATGCGTAACGTAGCCGCCGATCTTGCCCCCGGCTTCTTCTTCTTCAAGCTGAATGGTCAAGGAAGCCCGATAGGCGCCTTCCAGCGCAAACGCCGCCTTTTGCGATTCGTCTTGCGCCGAGGCCTCCTGCTCGGTTTGGCCTTCCGAAACGATGATCCGCGGGAAGGAATTGAAGTATTCATGCACCATCTGCCTGAGCGTTTTGAAAAAGTTTGAAATGACAACATTCTCCGAGCCTTCCGCATCGCCGGCAGCAAGCGCCGGGGATTTTGAATGCGTGGTAACTTTTTTGTCGTGAACTTTCCCTGCGCGTTCTTCACGCACTTCACGCACCTGGCCACGTGTTACGGGCGGCTTTATGCCCGCTTCTTTTTTATTAACTCTTATCGTATCCATGTCCATAGTCCCTCTAGCTGTCTTATCGGAAATTTCGCTAAAATGCTTAAGGGAATTCTTTTACAAGTTTGATAGTAGAGTGCGCTGCTGAATAAGCTTACTTCATCCCCAGCAGTTTATGGATTTGCAGGTTAAGCCGCAGGTTTAAGCCGCTAGCAAGTATCCAGCGAGCAACGTCTTTTGCATCCACAAACCGTTCGGCGGGCGATATGTTTACAGGACATAGCGAAATGAGGTCGCGCCCGTTAATTTCATCCAGCGCCCAGTCGAAATCGTTTTTTGAGCTGACCACGAATTTCAGCTCGTCGCTTGCCGTAAGGTATTTCAGGTTTTCATAAAGGAACGTTCCTCCGCTCCCGCTGTCCGGGCATTTGATATCGACTATTTTGATGATGCCTTGGGGCAGGGGCGAAAGGTTTACCGTGCCGTTGGTTTCAATCATCACCGTATAGTCGCTGTCCATAAGCTTTCTTGCTAGTTCCGGGACGCTTTTTTGAAGCATCGGCTCGCCGCCGGTTATTTCGGCAGTTTTGCATTTGAACGAATCCACGCGGCGGATGATTTCCTCCAGCTCGATTTCATCGCCTTTTTCGTAGGCGTAAGCCGTATCGCAGTAACGGCACCTTATGTTGCATTCCGCAAGCCTTATGAAAACCGTCGGGATGCCTGTGCGCGTCGTTTCGCCCTGAATAGAAAAAAATATCTCATTTACTTTAAGGGCGGAATTCATGGGGTTTTGTCAGGTCTTGCCGATCACCTTGTCCACCTGATTTTTCCGGCTGGGCGTTTTCCTGCTTGCGCTCTTTTTCGAGCGCGATCTCTTCCTCTTTGGGCGCGGGAGCGGTTTAGCGTCTTTCAATTCGCCGGTTTCAAAATATTTAATGCTGTCTAGGGCAGCTTTTTGCTCCGCTTCTTTTTTCGATTTTCCTTTTCCGGACCCTAGCCTGCGGCTCTTGGCCCAAACCTCAATGTGAAACGTGCGCGAATGCGAAGGGCCTTTTTCCCCCATAAGCCGGTAGTTGGGGTCGGCGCCGAGAAATAGCTGGCATTTTTTCTGCAATATACCTTTGTAGTTGAAAGGTTCCCTGTCCGGCGGGTGTATTACTATGTCTTTTTTGGAAAAGCGGAGAAGGTAGTTCCTGGCCTTTTCGTACCCGCCGTCGAGATATACCGCCCCGAGCGCCGCCTCGAATGCGTTTGCCATTATCGAGTTCTTCCTTCTTCCGCCGGTGCGCGCCTCTCCCGGACCGAAGAGGATGTATTTTCCTAGTTCCATGCGCTTGGCTATCGAGGCCAGCATCTTTTCGCTTACCACATGAGACTTGATGTCGCTCAGGTTGCCTTCGTTGTAATGTGGAAATTCCTTGTAGATGTGTCCGCATACAATAAGGCCTAGCACTGCGTCGCCCAAAAATTCCATCCTTTCGTAGTGTGACTGGTCCTTTATCTGGTTTTCGTTCGGGAATGACGGATGCGTAAGAGCCGTGTTCAGGATATCGAGGTTTTTAAAACGGTATCCTATCTTCTTTTCGAATTCCCGCAGGACTTTCTCCCTTGCGGGATCGTGTTTTTTCAGTTTTCTCCAGCGGAAAAAGATCACTAGACGCCCGCCGCCTTTCTTATAACAAGGGTTGAATTCGTGCCGCCGAATCCGAACGAATTGGAAAGCACCCCGTTTATTTTCCTATCAACCGCCTTATTGGGTACGCAGAAAAGATCGCATTCCGGGTCGGGGGTTTCGTAATTAATCGTTGGCGGCAGTACGCCTTCTTCGATTGCCTTTGCACAGAAAATTGCCTCTATGCCGCCGGCCGCGCCGAGCAAGTGCCCTGTCATCGACTTTGTGCTGGATACCGCAAGTTTTTGTGCGTGATCGCCGAATACCGATTTAATGGCCCTTGTTTCTATGGCGTCGGCCGCAGTGGCCGTAGCGTGTGCGTTTATGTAATCGATTTCATCGGGCCGCATCGCCGCCTTTTCGAGTGCGATCTTCATGCACGCGGCCGCGCCCTCGCCGTTGGGAGGGGGCGACGTAATATGGTACGCGTCGCCGGTCATGCCGTAACCGGCCACTTCGCAGTAAATCTTTGCGCCGCGTTCTTTGGCGTAATCCATTTCCTCCAGCACAACAATACCGGCCCCTTCGCCCAAAACGAACCCGTCGCGGTTGAGGTCGAACGGCCTGCTTGCATGTTCGGGGTCGTCGTTCCTGGTGGAAAGGGCCTTTGCGGAAGCGAAACCCGCTATGCAAAGAGGCGTTATAACCGATTCCGCGCCGCCGCATATCATTACGTCCGCGTCGTCTCGGGCGATAATTTCAAATGAATCGCCGATGGCATGCGTGCTGGTGGAACAAGCGGTGCTTGTGCAGCTGTTCGGCCCTTTGGCGCCGATCTTCATGGAGATGTTGCCCGCCGCCATATTTACAATGACCATCGGGATGAAGAATGGGGTTACCTTCCTCGGCCCCTTTTTCATAAGGATGTCATAGTTGCGTTCGATGGCGCCAAGGCCGCCAATGCCCGAGCCGACAATAACGCCCGCCCTTTCCGCGTTGGACGCGTCCAGCTTCAATCCGGCATCCTCGACAGCCATCAGTGCGCTCGCTACCGCGTACTGGATGAAGGTATCCATTTTCTTGATTTCCTTTTTGGGAATCCAGTCAAGCGGGTCGAAGTTGCGCACTTCTCCGGCGAAAGTAACGGGGTATCCGGAAGCGTCGAAACGGGTTATGGGGTTGATGCCGTTTTTGGCCTTTTTAATTCCTTCCCATGTTTCGGAAACGCTGTTGCCCAGCGCGGTAATCATGCCAAGACCGGTTACGACCACCCTCCTTCGGTGCACAACACTGCCGGGCATAAAAGATCAGGTTTTCTTTTTATTTACTATATAGTCAACCGCGTCTTTAACTTTTTGTATCTTTTCCGCATCGTCGTCGGGAATCTCTATGTCGAACGCTTCCTCGAAAGCCATAACAAGCTCGGCCGTATCAAGCGAATCGGCGCCCAAGTCTTCTATAAAAGACGCATCCAATTTAACTTCGTCCGCATTTACGTCGAGCTGTTCAACGATGATTTCCTGTACCTTCCCTTCAATATTTTCACTCATACGGTCCCACCTCCTTGTAAAAGGTTACTATTGCCCTTTTCTTTTTAACAAATTACCACATACTACCAGATTGAGCGGCTATACAGGATATTTTATTTGCTCCCGCTATGTTACACTTTTGCGGATGTCTAAATCCATAATGCCGTTAGCCGACCGACTGGTGGTAGTTTACGCTACCGGCTTTGGAAGCGGGTTTTCTCCCTATGCACCGGGAACGGCGGGATCGCTTGTGGGGGTCGGGATTTTTTGGCTACTCCACGCCATTCCCCTGCCCATGTACATCGCGTTCACCGTGGCGATTACGATGGCCGGTATTCCAATAGCCACACGGGCCGAAAAGATTTTCTGGAAAAAGGACAGCCCGAAGATAGTTATAGACGAAATAGCCGGGCAATTGATTACTTTTATCGCCGTGCCGTTTACCCTTGGCAATGTGCTGGCCGGGTTTTTGCTCTTCCGCCTGTTCGACATCTGGAAACCAGTTTTTAGAAGGCTGGAAAAACTTCCCGGCGGCATGGGAGTGATGCTGGACGACGTTGCGGCGGGGCTTTGCGCGCTGGCGGTTTTGCAGTTATTCTTATTTATCTCCTGAGAACGATATGCCCCTTTATAAAAACGTAAACCTTTACATAATTTTTGCCAATACCCTTGTAGGAATTGTAAGCGTAAGCCTTATCGTACCCGCCCTTCCGGAAATCGCGCGCGCGTTCAACCTTTCGGACAAGGAAGCGGGAATCATACTGGCCTCGTACACCCTGCCGGGCGTTATCTTCGGGTTGTTCATGGGGATACTTGCGGACAAGATAGGCAGAAAAGCGCTTATAGTCCCCTCCATCCTCCTTTTCGGCGTTGCGGGAGGCGCAATTTATTTCATCGACGATTTCTTCTGGATAAACGTCATGAGGTTTTTTCAGGGAATAGGCGGCGCCATACTGCCTTCTATGTCCACGGTGCTGATAGGCGATCTCTTCGAGGAAGATGTACGGATGAAGGTTATGGGACTGAACGCCGCCGTACTGAGCGTGGGCACGGCCGCGTTCCCGTTCTTGGGCGGGATGATGGCGTCGGTAAGCTGGAAAACGCCTTTCCTTGCGTTCTGGGCCGCCGTTCCGCTGGCGGCTGTGGTTGCGTTTTTCTTAAAGGAACCGATGAAGAAAAAATCTTCCGGCATTGCCACCTATTTCAGGCAATCCGGCAAGTACATATTTACCGCGAGAAGCCTTTTGACTTTCCTGGTCGGGCTTACCATTTTTGTTCTTTTGTACGGCGGAATACTTACATACCTTACGCTTTACATGGACAAGCGCTTTTCGATGACCCCGTTTTCGATAGGGCTATACATCGCAACGGCGTCGTTCGCCACGGCGGGGCTTGCGATCTTCTCGCATCGGATTGAGGAACGCATGGGCCGCAGGTTCATGATGGTTTCGGGATTCGTTCTCTTTGCCGTAGCGTTTTTCTCGATCCTAATGGTAACGTCCAAAATCTGGCTGATCGTTTCGATAATGATATTCGGGGCGGCGATGGGGCTTACGATACCCCTTATGCAAAACATCGTCACCGAGCTTTCGCCTATTGAGTACCGGGGACTGCTGGTTTCCCTCCTTGGAGTGATGATAAGGCTGGGGCAAACGCTGGGGCCTCTCATCTTTGCGGGAGTCCTTTATTTCGGAGACATCCCGCTGGTATTTTGGGCTTGCGCGGCGGTTTCGATATTTTTTGCGGTATTACTTCTTTTTGCCGGCGGCGCTCTGGAAAAGGGCTGAGGTTTTTATTTGCCAGTAGTTTACCCCGCGTGAAAAAGTATTGTGGTTACTTTCAACCGGCAACCCGTTATAATCCTTGGAAATTGCCATGGCAGAGGAAATTTTTAACAAGGATAAACTCTACGCCGTAATAATGGCCGGAGGGCGCGGAACACGTTTCTGGCCCCTCTCGCGCAATAAAAGGCCAAAGCAGCTACTGTCTCTTACCGATTCCAGACCGCTTCTACGTCATACGGCGGACCGCATATTACCGCTGATCGACAAAGAAAGGGTGCTTGCCGTTACCGCAAAGAACCACGCTAAGGGCGTGCTGGAAGTATTATCAGACCTTCCGAGCGAAAATATCCTGATAGAACCCGAAGGAAAGAACACCGCGCCCGCGCTGGCGTTTGCGGCGGCGCATCTGCTGGAGCGGGACCCGGACGCGGTGATGGCCGTAATGCCTTCCGATCACATCATCGGCGCACCCGAAAGGCTTTTGGCGGAAATCGAGCTGGCCGCGAAGGTGGCCGACAAGCACAAGATACTTGTTACGTTCGGAATACGGCCGACGAGACCGGAGACGGGTTACGGTTACATCGAAGTGGGCGGCAAGATGGAACACAATATCTTCAAGGCCCTCTCGTTTAAGGAAAAACCGAACCGTAAAAAGGCCAGGGATTACATGAACTCCGGCCACTACCTGTGGAACAGCGGGATGTTTGTTTTCCGATGCGACGTCCTTATGGAAAAGATCGAACAGCTAATGCCGGATATGCACGCCATTTGGAAAACATACATGGACGGACCAAAAACGCAAAGCGACCTGGAGGAGTTTTACGCCGCAGTCGAGCCGATCTCGATAGACTACGGTGTGATGGAAAAATGCGGCGATACCACGGTGATAAGCGCTTCGTTCAGGTGGAGCGACCTCGGGTCGTGGCAGGCGATAGACGAAGTGTGGGAGGCGGACGAAGACGACAACCGCCAGAGCCAGTGTACGCTTATTTCCGTCAAATCGCGGGGCAATACGGTTCTTTCAAGGAAGCTGGTGGCGCTTCTTGGCGTGAACGACCTTATAGTTGTGGAAACCGACGACGCGCTCCTGATCGGCAAGAAAGACCATTCGCAGGAAATAAAAGAGATAGTAAAAGAAATCGAAAAACGGGGACTGGAAGATTATTTGTAGCGGTTAGTTCTGGACATTATTCAATATTCATCACCAGTCTTGAAATTAATTAGGTTTCGCCAGGCGGTTTAGCAGTGTCATTCCGTCCGTGTTTCCCAGCACGGCTTCGGCGCAGCGTTCGGGATGCGGCATAAGGCCGAAGACGTTCCCGTTTTCGTTGCAAAGCCCCGCGATGTTTTTTAGCGATCCGTTCGGGTTGGCTTTTTCGGTAACCTCCCCGTTAGCTTCGCAATAGCGCATGACTACCTGGCCGTTTTCTTCGAGCCTTTGAAGCGTTTCGCCGTCCGCAAAGTAATTGCCGTCGTGATGCGCTATCGGCATTTTGAGTACGGTTCCGGGTGCCATGCCTTCGATGCCGGGCACGTTATTTTTTTCCATCCGTACGAAAACGTTTTTGCAGATATATTTCTGGGAGAAATTTGGCAAAAGCGCGCCCGGCAAAAGGCCGCTTTCGACCAGCACCTGGAAGCCGTTGCAAATGCCTATAACCGTCCCGCCGCCTTCGGCGAACTCTATAACCGGTTTCATTACCGGCGAAAACCTGGCGATTGCCCCGCAGCGCAAATAGTCGCCGTACGAAAAGCCGCCGGGAAGAACGAGCGCGTCAATGTTCGAAAACGACGTTTCCTTGTGCCATATGGGCCTTACGCTTGCGCCTTTTAGCAACGAAAAAACGTGCAGGGTGTCGCGTTCGCAATTGGAACCGGGGAATATCACTACCCCGTAACGTGTTTGCACTGCGCCTTGCGGATTACTTGAAGATATCGGCAAACCTGCCGCTTGTGTATCTAAGCCGCGTGCTTATGATCGCCGCAATATTCCTGAGTATCTTTACGGCAATCCTTGGATGGGTATCGATAACCTTTTCGAAGTTCCCGCGCGAAAGGGTAAGAATCTCGGTATCCTCGATTGCGGTGGCGGTGGCCGAGCGCGTCGAAACTTCTTCCACCAGGGCCATTTCGCCAACGGTTGCACCTTTGCGGTATCTGGCAAGTATGGCGTGCTTGCCTTCCATCGTTTCCTTTTTTATCTCTATCTGCCCCTCGACGATGTAAAAGAGCGAATCGCCCACGCTGCCTTCTTTTACGATCACCGTATTGCCCTCGATTTTCTGGTACTCGATTACATCCGCCATTACGTCCAACTCTTCCTGTTCCAACTTGTCGAACTGCGGAATTTCGCACATAAGCGTCTTTATAGTGCCCTTGTCCATACGTTACTCCTCTTTAGAGTTAATTCGGATTTCGTAATTTTCCGTGACCGGATTACTTAAAAGCTTTTTGCACATTTCCTCGGTGAGCTTTTCCGCTTCTCCATTTTCCATCTGTTCCATGTCTATCTCTATGAATTTACCTATCCGCACATCCCGCACGGCGCTGAAGCCAAGCGAGTTAAGCGAATGCTCCACGGCCTTCCCCTGCGGATCGAGAATGCCTTTTTTCAGCGAAACGATCACCTTCGATTTCATTTTTTCAATATCCTCTCCGTCACTTCCTTGTACGACTCTTCGATCTTGCCGAGGTCGAAACGGAAACGGTCCTTATCCATCTTTTCCCCGGTTTTCGAGTCCCAAAGCCTGCACGTATCCATCGATATCTCGTCGGCCAGTATCACCTCGCCTTCGCATCTTCCGTACTCCAGCTTGAAGTCCACGAGGTTCAGCCCTATATCCTTAAACATTTTAACCAGAAGTTCGTTTACCCTCACAGCAGATTTTTTGATTACCGCCATCTCGTTCTCAGTCGCAAGACTGAATGCGCTGATATGGTTTTCGTTTATCATCGGGTCGCCAAGCTCGTCGTCTTTGTAATAGAATTCGATTATCGTCGATTTCAGTTTTTCGCCTTCCGGCCGGCCCATGCGCTTGGCAAGCGAGCCGGCGACGATATTGCGCACGACCACTTCAACGGGGATAATCTCCACCTTTTTTATAAGCTGGTCGCGGTCGGAAAGTTTTCTTACAAGATGCGTCGTTACGCCGTTCTCCTCCAGCATGGCGAATACCGCAGAAGATACGGTGTTGTTCATAACGCCCTTCTCCACGATAGTTCCCTTTTTAATGCCGTTGAACGCCGACGCGTCGTCCTTGAACGATTGTATGTATAGGCCGGGGTCGCTGGTGGCGAAAACCGACTTCGCCTTGCCCTCATAGATTTTGCCGCCTTTTTCGGGCGTCTGTTTGTCAGTACTCAATGCTCCGCTCCTCTCCTCCTGGGACAAAGTTACTCGGTAAAGACACGCTTAAAAATTTCGTCCACCTTCAGGAAATAATAGTCCAGGTTGAACAATTCTTCAATCTTTTCCTTGCCGAGTTTCGCGCCTATTTCATCGCTGGCCAGTACCAGCTCCTTGAACGGAAGTTCTTCCTTCCACGAGCGCATGGCAAGCGATTGCACCACCTCGTAGGCATCCTCGCGTGTCATTCCGCTTTCCGCAAGCGCAAGGAGGACGCGCTGTGAGTTGAAAAGGCCGTGGGTGGCGTCGATATTCCTTAGCATCCGCTTGGGATATACCAAAAGGCCGTCGACGATCTTTGCCGTTTTATCCAGCATGTAATGAACAAGCGTCGTCGAATCGGGCAGTATCACCCGTTCCGCCGACGAGTGGCTGATGTCGCGCTCGTGCCACAGGGCAATGTTTTCGAGCGCCGCCTGCAGGTTAGAGCGCACCACCCGCGCAAGGCCGCACATCTGCTCGCAGTTGACGGGATTGCGCTTATGCGGCATCGCCGAAGAACCCTTTTGCCCTTTTGCGAAAAATTCCTCCGCCTCCAGAACCTCCGAGCGCTGCAGATGCCGGATTTCAAGGGCGATCTTGTCGATATTCGAGGCTATCATAGCCATTACGGACATATATTCGGCGTGCCTGTCGCGCTGGATTATCTGCGTCGAGATTGCGGCCGGTTTCAGCCCCATCTTTTCGCACACGTATGCCTCTACCTTCGGGCTAAGATGCGCGTGAGTGCCGACGGCGCCGGAAATCTTGCCTACGGAAATGCCGTCGATGGCGTTAACAAGCCTTTGGCGATTACGCCTCATTTCCGAATACCACAGCGCGGCTTTCAGGCCGAAGGTGGTCGGCTCGGCGTGTACACCGTGGGTGCGCCCCATGCAGGGAGTGTCTTTATGCTCGTGAGCTTTCTTTTTTAAGACGTCCAGCAGGGCGTCGAGTTTTACCAGTATCATGCCGCCCGCTTTCATTAAAAGGGCGCACTGGGCGGTATCGACCACGTCGGATGACGTAAGCCCCATGTGTATGTATCGCGAATCGGGGCCGACGCGCTCCGCAACGCTGGTGAGGAACGCTATAACGTCGTGGCGTACTTCTTTTTCGATCTCGTCGATTCGCTCGACGGAAAAGGCGGCTTTTTCCTGTATCGTTTTAAGCGCTTCGGGCGGGATAGCGCCAAGTTCGGCGTGCGCTTCGCATGCGTATATTTCTATTTCCAGCCACGCGGCGAACTTGCTTTCGAGCGACCAAAGGTCGGCCATCTCTTTTAGCGAGTATCTTTTAATCATCATCTATCCTTCAAAAAAACATATGCTAGCGCATCCCGCGTTCAAAAACCAATCGTTGCGCAGTCTGTATTCATACGACAAAAGTAGCTGTCGGCGCGTGTTGCGAGGCGATGGCGTATTTTACGTCCCATTCCGCAAAGAGGTTATCGGCGGTTATGCGCACAAGATCGGGGTTGTTGTTCGTCCTGCTTAAATGGCCGAATATCACCGTCTCCAAGCCGTTGCTCCCGGCGTTTTTCAGAAGATCGGCGCAGTCGTCGTTCGAAAGGTGCCCAAGCCCGCCCCTTATGCGCTCCTTTAAAGGCCACGGGTAAGGGCCGATTTTCAGGAGTTCCGTGTCGTGGTTCGATTCGACAACCGCAAGGTGAGCCTTGCGTATTTTTTCAACGGCGCGCACCGTTACCTTGCCGATGTCGGTAAGTACAAGGGCGCGCCTGCCGCCGTGCGAAAGGAGGAACGCAACCGGCTCCGCCACGTCGTGCGGAATAGTAAAAGGGTCGATTTCGATATCGCCGACGGCGAACGTTTGCTCGGAACGGATAACCTCCCTCGACACGTCTTTGTGCAACGCGCCCCGGCTTCCGGAAAGCGTCCCTTCGGTAAGGTAAACGGGCAGCGAGTATTTTTTCGATAAAATCCCCGCGCCGCGCATGTGGTCGCCATGCTCGTGCGTGATTAAAAGCGCGTCCAGATTCGCGGCATCAAACCCTACGCCTTCAAGTTTTTCGACAATCTTCCTGCACGAAAAGCCGGCGTCAATCAAAACGGCTGTCGTTTCGCTGTAAACGAGGGCGCTGTTGCCCTCGCTACCGCTGCCGAGAACGCAAATTTTTAAAGTCATGTCTGCTGGCTATCCTCAAGCAGGTGATAGAGCATCGGCAATAAAAGCTCGTGGTGGCCGGTAACTTGGTATCCCCTGCCGCCGGTGGTAACGGGACGGTGGACGACGTTTACCGACGGGCGGTAGTGGCGGATCATGTCGAAATCTACCGTTATGAAATCGACCACGTCGTCGCCAAGGTTGCGCGCGGCGCTGAGCGCCTTTATGAAGACCTCCGGCAAAATAACCGCCGAGCCGACGTTGAAATAGCACCCGCCGCCGGAAAGGGTCTTTAACGTTGCCGTAAAGATTTTGAAATCGTCGAAACTCTTTTCACCGATCAGCGCGCCGTCGGCCTTTGGGTGTATGTGCGTTATCTCGCACCCTATCGAGGCATGCACCGTTGCGGGAATACCGGCTCTAGCGCAGGCCGCAAGGATACTGTGCCCGGCGTGCGGTAACTTTTCATCGATTATCCACCGGCCGATAGCCTGGCCGAATCCGGCATCGCCGTATTTTTTAAGCGCCGCCATTGTTGCCGACGCCGTTTCCTCCACCATGCCGAAACGCCCCGTCTTGACCTCCTCCTCCACGTCTTCGGAGGTTTGGCCTATCATCGCTATTTCAAGGTCGTGCACCGCACCCGCGCCGTTAAACGCTACGCCGGTGATGACGCCGCTTTCAATCCAGTCGATGATTATCGGGGAACAGCCGGTCTTTATGACGTGCGCGCCGAGGGCGAATATTATTCCCTTGCCGTTCTTTTGGGCTTTATGTACGACAGAAACTATCTCTTTTAGTTCCACCGCCTTTAACTGGCGCGGCATAAGGTCGGAGAACTTCCCGCTTTCTTTGTACTTTGCGACGTCGGCGAAATCGTCTATTGAAACCTTGTTCTTGCGCTCTTTAATCGGATAGTTTTTGATTTTGGAAAAATCCGCCCGCTCGAATTTTTTAAATTTATCGCCGGGCACCGTCTACAACCGCCCGCTTACAACATCAAATATATTAAATTTAGCCCCCATATCAATCGCTCATTCTAACCTAATAAGGGCGGCATATTAATAGGTAAATTCTCTGGTTCTTACTTGCCATGCGTGGCCGGTAGAGTTTTAATATGGGTCTTATGGATTCCCTAACGCCAGCTATGCGCCAGTACGTGGCGATAAAGAAAAATTTCCCCGACTGCGTGCTATTTTTCCGCATGGGCGATTTCTACGAGATGTTTTTCGAAGACGCAAAGACGGCGTCGCGCGCCCTCAACATCGCGCTCACCTCCCGGAGCAAAGATAAAAACCTGCCGATGTGCGGCATCCCTTACCACGCGCTGGAAACCTACCTCGCAAGGATGGTCAAAGGCGGGCACAAGGTCGCCATCTGCGAACAGGTGGAAGACCCCAAGACGGCAAAAGGCGTCGTCAAAAGGGAAGTGGTGCGCGTGGTGACCCCCGGAACGATCACCGAGGATTTTTTGCTGGATGAAAAATCGCCCAGCCTACTAGCGGCCGTCTTTGCGGATAAAGACAGTATCGGGCTATCGACCGCCGATCTTTCGACGGGACGCTTCACAACGCGGGAATTCGGCGGGGACAAGCGTTTTTCATCGTTGATCGACGAGCTGGCGCGGCTTGCGCCCAAAGAGATCGTAGTGCCCGGCAACGAATCCGACAACGAAGCAAACGGCCTTTCGCCGTTGCTGAAAAATTCCGATATCGTTTTTGAAGAGATAGACGAATTCGCTTTTGACGGCGAAGAGGCGCGCCGCAGGCTTACAGCCCATCTGGGCGTAACCACGCTCGAAGGCTTTGGCATAACGGACGACGACGCGGCATCGGCATCCGTTTCGGCGGCGGGCGCGGCCCTTTATTACATACAAAGAAATTCGCCCAAGGCCGCCAAATCTATAAACACTTTGCAGAAAATCGGCGCGGAAGGCGAAATGGAAATCGATTCCGCCAGCCTGAAAAACCTGGAAATAGTGGCTAACTTGGCCGACGGCGCAAGGGAAGGGAGCCTTCTTGAAATACTCGACAGGACAAAAACCGCGATGGGCGCAAGGCTATTGCGCGAACGGATAGTGAAGCCGCTAAACGACAAAGACGCCATACAAAAACGGCAGGACGCCGTAACGGCTTTTTTCAACGACTCCGTTGCGCGTGGAAAACTCCGGAACGTTTTGGGGGAAATCCCGGATTTCGAGCGCGCCGCCGGGCGCATAGCCGGAGGAAATTTCAATCCGCGCGATTTCAGCTCGCTTTTAAACTCGCTTGAAAGGTTGCCGGACGCGCACGACGCCGCGCTTTCCGTTAATAGCGAGCCGCTAAACTCTATCCTCAATAGCTGGGACAATGCGGAAGAACTTAAAGACCTTCTCGAAAGAGCGGTGAACCGCGCCCACCCCGCAACGTTCAAGGCCATCGGCTTCATACGCGAAGGGTACGACGCCAAGCTGGACGAAATCCGCTCCCTCGGTTCGTCGTCGCGCGAGACGATAAAGAAAATGGAAAAGAGCGAACGCGCGTCGATGAAGATACCGACGTTGAAAATCGGTTACAACAAGATTTACGGTTACTACATCGAGGTTACGAAAAAGCACGCCGAAAAGGTTCCGCAAAACTACATACGAAAGCAATCGCTGGTAAATTGCGAGCGTTTCGTTTCGCCCGAACTTAAAGAGATCGAAGAAAAACTCGCCACCGCCGAGGAAAAGGCGCATGAGCTTGAAAGCTCGCTTATAGACGAACTGCGCGGGAAGGTGGTGGACGATATTGACCGCGTGCGCACGGCGGCTTTTGCGGTTGCGGCACTCGATGTCGCGTCGGCCCTGGCGGAAACGGCAAAACTGCACGACTACTGCCCGCCGAAAATCGCGCGGGGCAGGGAGCTAAGGCTGGCCGAATCGCGCCACCCGGTTATCGAGCGGATGATGACGGAAGAGAACTTCGTACCCAACGACATTTCGATAGACGAAACATCGCCGCACCTCCTGATAGTAACCGGGCCCAACATGGCGGGGAAGTCCACTTACCTCCGGCAGGTGGCGCTTGCCGTCCTGATGGCGCAGATGGGGGGCTACGTGGCGGCGCGTTCGGCGGTAATCGGCATTGCGGACAGGATATTCACCCGCGTCGGTGCGCAGGACAGGCTTCAAAAAGGGCTTTCGACTTTCATGGTGGAAATGGTCGAAACCGCCAACATACTGAACAACGCCACCGACAGGTCTGTGGTGATACTCGACGAGATAGGGCGGGGCACCAGCACCTTCGACGGGATATCGATAGCGTGGGCGGTTGCGGAGTTCCTGGCGCGAAAAGGCGCGCGCACGATATTCGCCACGCATTACCACGAGCTGACCGACCTGGCCGCCACCGAGCCGCACGTTGCAAACTTCAACATAACGGCGCGGGAATACAAAGACAGGCTGGTATTTTTACGGAAAATCGAACCCGGCCCCGCCGACAAGAGCTACGGCATCCAGGTGGCCAAACTTGCGGGACTCCCGGACGAAACGCTAAAACGCGCGCGGCAGGTTTTAAGAAAACTCGAAAAGATGGAGTTCGGCGCGGACGGCAAACCCCAGCTTAAGGCCGAGGGCGCGGAGGACGAAAGCCAGCTTTCGTTTTTCGACGTGCGCGGGCATCCCGTGTTCGACGCGCTCAAAGACGCCGACCCCGACAACATGAAACCGATAGACGCGATAAATTTTTTGCAAAAGCTAAAAGAGATGCTGGATTGATGCGAAGGTTAAACATTGAAAATGTCATCCTGAGCCCGCCTGCGCGGCCAAAGCGCTACGGCACGGCAGGCCCGTTGAAGGATGGCAGGCAATAACGGCGGAGTCCCTTGGCGGAGACTCCGCCGGGGACAAAGACAATATTGATAGATCATTCCGATTCATGTAAAATCTATAAAAATGCTTGAAAAAACTATCGAAAAGCTGGAAAAAGAGATGATGGACCTGGACTATCAGCTTAAAAAAGTCATCCCGAAAGAGATACTAAAGGCGCGCGAACTGGGCGACCTGAGCGAGAACGCGGAGTACCACGCCGCAAAGGAGAGGCAAAGGATGACCGAAACCCGCATTTCGCATATACAGGGGCGCATCCGCGACCTTAATAATATCGACCTCAGCAAGATATCGGAGAACGGCGTCGGGCTTGGCAGCATCGTCGTACTGGAAGACCTGAATACCGGCAACGAGATAACTTACGAGCTGGTGATGGCCGATATGGTGGACGTTGACGCCGGAAAGATTTCGCTTAAGGCGCCCGTCGGAAGGGCGCTGATGGGCAAGGCGGAGGACGACGAAGCGGTTGTCGACCTGCCCGGCGGAAAGAAGGAATACCTGATAAAGAAAGTCACCACCATCCACCAGCGCAAACTCTAACAGGTTGCTGAAAAAGTCCATCCGGGACTTTTCCAGCCGCGGCTTGGCCGGAATAGATACAAAAATTCCCCCCCATCTTTTTTGTGCTACCATTAAAACCTTTACAATTTCTTTTAGGGATAATAAATGGGCGAGTGTGGCCGCAAAATTAAAGGCGACCCGATACCGACGGAGCGCATAGGCAAGGGAACCAGCGTCGCCGATCTGGTCGACAAATATTTCAACGCGTACAATAGCGCGCGTATTTCCGAAATCTGCCGCCTTATGGAACGAAAGGTCCTAAAGGAAAACGTAACCGTTGGCGTATCGCTCACCGGAGCGCTCACTCCAGCCGGCCTTGGCGCCAGCTCAATCGTCCCGCTTATCGAAAACGGGTTCATAGACTACATCGTAAGCACCGGCGCGAACCTTTATCACGACATACACTTCGCGCAGGGGACAAAACTCTACAAAAGCTCGCCGTTCCTTGACGATGTGGAGCTGAAGAAAAAATCGCTTATAAGAATTTACGACATCATCGCCGATTTCGACGCGCTCGTCGAATCGGACAAATACCTCTACAAGATTTTCCGCGACAAGGCGTTTCATAAACTCCTGTCAACCAGCGAGCTTCATTACATAATCGGCAAACACGTCGCCGAAGAGGAGGAAAGGAACAACACAAAGGGAACTACCATTTTAGCCGCGGCGTACAAGGCGGGCATACCGGTTTACTGCCCGTCGCCGGGCGACAGCACGATAGGGCTGAACATGGCGGCAATGGAAATAGCCGCCGATCTCCAGCTTGGAATAGACGTATCGGCGGACGTAAACGAAACGTCGGCGATAGTTTACGACACACACAAGATGCAAAAGGACGGCGAAAACGCCGTGCTAATACTCGGCGGCGGCAGCCCGAAAAACTTCCTCTTGCAGACGGTGCCCCAGATAAACGAAATATTGGAAATACCTATTAAAGGCCACGACTACTTCATGCAGATTACCGACGCCCGGCCCGACACCGGCGGCCTTTCGGGCGCCACGCCTTCCGAGGCAGTAAGCTGGGGCAAGTTGAATCCCGATCATTTACCGGACAGCATCGTTGCTTACACCGACATTACAATCGCGCTGCCGATCATCACCGCTTACGTGCTCGAAAAATGCGCCCCTAGAAAGCACAAAAGGCTTTTCGACAGGCGAAAGGAACTGGTGGCGCAGCTTAAAGAGGAATACAAAAAACACCATCCGGAGGTATAGTTTAAAATCATGAAAAAGTTAATATTGCTTGTGGCGATCTTATTTATAGCGGGCTGTCAGAACCACCACTTTACGCCTATCGAAAAGGCAAAAGACATAAAACCGCCGGTTGTGGGACAGGCCGAAAGCCCGCACAAGACGTTCGATAAAACCGATGAAGCCGCCCAAAAGGAAGTGATGACAGAAGCCTACAGGACGGACAGAAAACCGGAACAAAAACAGTTGGAAGGCAAGGGCAGGCTGATTGTGGAAGGCATATTGGAACTTGGCGAAAATATTAAAGACCGCGACTTTAACGGCTTCACCCTCTATATACTCGTGTGGCTCGTCAAAATGGAGAAGGAAGGTGTAAGGCCTTTCCCAATAGCGATAGGACACTACGCGGCGGGTGAATTCCCGTTAGCCTTCTCGCTCCACGAAGAAAACCTCATGGTCAAATCGTTCCCCGACCCCGAAGCGGAGTTGCTGTTGGAAGCCCGGCTCGACAAGGACGGCGACGCCATCAGCAAGGAGGCCGGCGACGTTTACGGCTACACAACCGCACCGTTCAGCACATCGGCAAAAGGCGTAAAACTTACCATGGATAAGCTGAGGGAATAGCCCGCAATACCGGAGAAACTAAACCGTAATCGTCCCTTCAAATATCTTTTCGGTGGGGCCTTTCATGTAAACGCGGTTATCCTTTTCGTCCCAGCGCACCTTCACGGTTCCGCCGGGGTGCCTTACGGCGACGTCCCGTTCGGCAAAGCCGTTAAGAATTCCCGCCACGGCCACCGCGCACGCGCCCGTGCCGCAAGCCAATGTCACACCTGTGCCGCGCTCCCATGTGCGCACGGTGATCTTTTTACGGGTAACCACCTGCGCGAAGTGAACGTTGACCTTTTTGGGAAAAACCGCGTGATTTTCCAGAACAGGCCCGAATTTTTCCAGCGGTATAATCGAAGCGTCTTTTACAAAAATAACCGCGTGAGGGTTGCCCATCGAAACGGCGGTGACGCTGAACTTGCCTGCGTCCGTTTGCAACGGCTGGTTTATCACCTGACCTTTGCGGTTTATCGGAATCTTTGGGCCGTCGGTTATCGGTTCGCCCATGTCCACCTCCACCATGGCGCCGACGATCTTCGTCTTTATAACGCCCGCGTCGGTGTCGATTTCCAGATTCTTCTTGCGCGTTATCCTCTTGTCGAAAAGATATCGCGCGAAACAGCGTATCCCGTTGCCGCTCATCTCCGCCAACGAGCCGTCCCGGTTGTATAAATCCATGCGGAAATCGCACGATTCCGACTTTTTAACTATCATGAATTGGTCGGAACCGATGCCGTAATGCCTGTCGCACATGCGCACGATGTGCTTGGGCGCAAGCTTTATGCGCCCTTCCCTGTCATCAACGATAATGAAATCGTTGCCCAGTCCCTGATACTTGGAAAACTTTACGGTCTTTGGCATCTTATTTACCTCTATTCGGCCTGCTTTTCGCCGCGTATAAGGTCTTCGTACGTCTCCCGTTCGCGCACCACGTAGTATTTATCGCCTTTAACGAGGATTTCCGCAACGCGCCTGCGCGAGTTGTAGTTGGACGACATCGTAAAACCGTATGCCCCCGCGCTCATTACCGCCATCAGTTCCCCCTTTTTGAATTCGGGCATGAGCCTGTCCTTTGCCAGATAGTCGCCGCTTTCGCAGATGGGGCCTACAACGTCCGCCTCTACCTTGTCGCGCGAAATGCTTTTCTGCGTTACGTGCTGTATGTTCTGGTGCGCATGGTAAAGGGACGGGCGCACAAGGTCGTTCATTCCGGCGTCCACTATGTAGAACGTCTTGCGCTCGTTCTGCTTTGTGTAAAGGACGCGCGTAACCAGTATGCCGGCGTTGCCCACGATTATCCTGCCCGGCTCGAAAATTATCGTGCAGCCGCTCCCTTTCAGCATCGGCGCTATCTCCTTGGCGAGGTCGGACGGCAATGGGGGCGATTCGTCGTTGTATGTAATTCCCAGACCGCCGCCGATGTTAATGTAGCGGATATTCATCCCCATCTCTTTCAACTTGCCAACGAATTCAAGGAGCTTTTCGACGGCGTCCACGAAGGGGCTTACCTGCGTTATCTGGCTTCCGATGTGCTGGTGAACGCCGATTATTTCTAGGTTCTTCATTTCGGACGCGATGCGGCATTCCTCCGCCGCGCGGTCTATGTCGAAACCGAACTTGTTTTCCTTCAGCCCGGTAGCGATGTACGGGTGCGTTTGCGGATCTACGTCCGGGTTCACGCGCAGGGCTACGCGCGCTTTTTTATTCAGTTTCCCGGCTATGAGGTCTATGGCGAAAAGCTCCTGCGACGATTCCACGTTGAACAGGAGTATGCCGGAGTTTAAGGCGTACTCGATCTCCTGATCGGTCTTTCCCACGCCGGCATAGACGATCTTTTTGGGATCGCATCCCGCCTTGAGCGCGCGGAAAAGCTCGCCGCCCGAAACGACGTCGCATCCCGCGCCCATCGTTATCAGCTCGTGAAGAACGCCGAGGTTTGAATTGGCCTTTACGGCAAAGCAGATAAGGCGGTCAATGTCTTTAAACGCCGAATCGAAAACGTTGAAATGGCGCGTAAGGGTGGCGTTGCTATAACAATAAAAGGGCGTGGCTGTTTCCTGCGCGATCTTTTCCAGCGGCACGTCTTCGCAATAAAGCGAGCCGTCCTTGTAATCGAAATGGTGCAACGTCTCCTCCTGTATCGACCCCCAACTCTTGGGCGTCAAAATTTAAATAAGAAAGCATTTATTCTACTCTTTTATTTTTATGGTAGGCAACCTGTTGCGTAAGCCCGGCAATGATCTAGTAGCCTTGTATGCCAAAATGCCGCCATAAAGCCCATGCTCGGTATAGCGGAAGAGCGCCAAAGACGGCGCCGGGCGCCCATTCGATGTAGCGAAACTACATTAAATTGGAAATAATGTAGCACTACTTGACATTGGCTCCCCGTGAAGCTAAAATACTTACCATGAATGCAACTATCGCCAAAAGCGAAGCGAAAAAAGGAGTCCTCGTTAAGCTGAGGGGGCTGGTCTCCTCCCTTAAAAAAGCCGAACGGAAGGTGGCCGATTACGTATTGAAAAACCCACGTAAAATTCAAAACCTCACCGTCGCTTACCTGGCAGGAAAGAGCGGCGTGAGCGAGGCCACCATCATACGCTTTTGCAGGACGCTGGGATTTAGCGGCTACCAGGAACTAAAGTTCCAGCTTGCCATGGAACTCGTCAAGCCGATACATTCGGTGATACCGGATGAAATCAAGGAAACGGACTCCGCATCGGACATTTTGCAAAAAGTGTTCAATTTCAACATCTCCACTTTAAAGGAAACGCTGGAGGTATTAAGCCCCAAATCCCTCCTGCGCGCCGCGCAATTCATTGAAAACGCAAATAAAATATTGATCGTCGGCGTGGGAACGTCGGCGGCAAACGTTCAGGACGCGCATAACAAATTCTTCAGGCTGGGACTCAACAGCGTCGCCCAGCCGGACGCGCATTTACAATTAATGGAGGCCTCGCTCCTATCGCACGGGGACGTGATCGTTGCCATAACCCATTCCGGTAGGACGCGCGATCCGATAGAGGCTCTCGAAACCGCCCGCAACACCGGCGCAAAAACGATATGCATCACCTCCAATTCAAAAGCGCCCATCACAGAGTTCGCCGACGTAGTCCTGCTCACATCGAGCAGGGAAACGAGGTTCAGGAACGAAGCCCTTGCCTCGCGCATTGCCCAGATGAGCATAGTCGACGCTCTCTTCACCCTTATAGGAATGAAAAACAGTAAGCGCGCAATCTCCGCCACGCGCAAGATAGAGGCGGTAGTGGGACGCAAGCAGATTCTTGAGAACGTAAAAACCTAAGATATCAAGGAGTTACAACCAAATATGATTACATTGCGAACGTATATTTTTCTCGACAGCCTGCAGGCCCAGATGGCGTCTTTTATCGCTTCCACCGCAAGGGGTTTTTTGCCGGTGCCGGGCGTCGCATCGCTCTACGTTGAAATCGCGCCGGGTCTTGCGATCAACCAGCTCATGGATGTTGCCCTGAAAGCCACAAAATGCCAGCCCGCAATACAGATTGTCGAACGCGCCTTCGGATGCCTGGAGGTTCACGACCACGACAAGGGCGAAGTCCTTTCCGCCGGTCAGGCGATACTCGCCAGGCTGCGGATTGAAGAATCTGGACGCTTGAAGCCGCGCGTCGCATCTACCGAAATCATCCGCGCGGTGGAAGCCTACCAGTGCCAGTTGATTAACAGGAACAAATCGGGATCGATGATTTTGCCCGGCGAATCGCTTTTCATTCTCGAAACGGAACCCGCCGGATACGTTATCTACGCCGCCAACGAAGCCGAAAAGGCGGCAAACATCAAGCTTGTGGAAGTGCGGCCCTACGGCGCGCTTGGCAGGCTCTACCTTTCGGGTACGGAATCGGAAATCGATTCCGCCGCCGAAGCCGCCATGAAGGCAATCGACAGCATTGAAGGCGTTGAACTGAAAAAAAGAAAATAAATTAAATTCTTAAATTAAGGAGGAATACAAATGGCTGAAGCACTGGGAATGATAGAAACAAAGGGATTCGTCGGAATGGTCGAAGCCTGCGACGCGATGGTAAAGGCCGCGCGTGTGGAACTGGTCGGTTACGAAAAGATCGGCGCCGGGCTGGTTACCGCTCTCGTACGTGGTGACGTTGCCGCGGTAAAGGCCGCCACCGAAGCCGGAAGCAGGGCCGCCGAGAAGGTCGGCGAGCTTATAAGCGTTCACGTAATACCGCGCCCGCATACGAACATAGACGTTACTCTGCCACTTGGCCGCAAGGATCAGGCAAAAGCCGAAGTCGGTAGCTGAGGATGCTTTTCGGCAAAATAACGGGAACGGTAGTCGCTTCCCGCAAAGACGAAAAACTGGAGGGCCTTAAGCTCCATCTGGTTGAACAACTTGATGTTAGCGGCTCCAAGGCCACCCAGTACGTTGTCGCCGCCGACGCCGTCGGCGCGGGCGTTGGAGAGGTGGTGCTTTTCGCCACCGGTTCGTCCGCGCGCCAGACCGGGCTTACCGACGGCAAACCCGTGGACGCAGTAATCATGGGCATCGTCGATACGTGGGAGATCGGCGGCAAAGTTGTCTACGACAAACTGAAATACGACACCGTAAAAGCATAACGGCCATTTAAGGACATCTAAGGACATCTAATGGAGAACAGGCAATGGAAATTGCGGAAGAACAGATAGCGGCGGTAGTGAAAAGGGTGGTCGCAAGAATTGCGGCGCACGAAAGCGCTTCGCCTAATATTGCGCCTAATGTTCCGGCAAACGCTCCGGCCCGCACCGTCTGTGAAGGCCCCGCTAGCCATACCGGCGTATTCGATACGATGGATGAGGCCGTGGCCGCGGCAAGAGCCGCTTACGAGGCTTTGGACAGTATGCCGATTGCCGTGCGCGACGGCATAATCCAAAATATGCGCACAGCCGCCCTCGAAAGGGCACAGCAGACCGCACGCATGGCGGTGGATGAAACGGGGCTGGGCAGGGTGGAGCACAAGCTGATAAAGAACCGCCTTGCGATACTCCGCACACCCGGTACGGAGATACTGAAAACCGAGGCCGTGTCGGGCGACAACGGGCTTACAATCACCGAGCGCGCGCCTTACGGCGTCATCGGGTCGATCACGCCGTGCACGAACCCGACGGCAACGATAATAAGCAACTCTATCGGCATGATAGCCGGAGGCAACAGCGTTGTTATCAACGCGCACCCGACGGCAAAAGAGGTAACGCTTTTCAATGTGCGCTACCTTAACGAGGCGATTATAGAGGCGGGCGGCCCGCCGAATCTCATATCGACGGTCGCAAAGCCTACCATCGCAACAGCAAACGAACTGATGAAACATCCGGGCATCGCCCTTTTGGTAGTTACGGGCGGGCCGGCAGTCGTCAAGGTCGCGATGGGTTCCGGCAAGAAGGTTATCGCCGCCGGGCCGGGCAATCCGCCCGCCGTCGTTGACGAAACTGCCGATCTCGGCATGGCCGCAAAGCACATTGTGGACGGCGCGTCTTTCGACAACAACATCGTATGCGTGCTGGAAAAGGAAATCATAGCCGTCGATTCGATAGCCGACGAGCTTTTAAAACGCCTTGAGGAAAACGGCGCGTACATACTCAACCGCCATCAGGTGAGGCGGCTCGAAAAAATAGTAATAGACAAACTTCCCACCGGCGATCCCGACGATCATGGCATGGTGAACAAAAACTGGATCGGCAAAGATGCGGAGTTGATTCTAAAAGAGATCGACGTACATCCGCGGCGCGACGTCCGCCTTATTGTGGCAGACCTGCCGAAAGAACATCCGTTCGTGCAGATGGAGCTTTTGATGCCGTTAATCGGACTTGTGCGCGTAAAAGACGTGGACGAGGCGATAGCGACGGCGCAGGAGGTGGAACACGGATTCCGCCACACGGCAACGATGCACTCGCGCAACATCGAAAACCTCAGCAAGATGGCGCGCGTCATCAATACCTCTATATTCGTCAAAAACGGCCCCTCCACGGCGGGGCTAGGCTTCCACGGCGAAGGCTACACGTCTTTCACCATCGCCAGCCCTACCGGCGAAGGCATTACGAATGCCCGCCACTTCACGCGCGAACGCCGTTGCACACTGAAAGATTCTTTCAGAATCATCTGACGTTATGAACATTGTCGAACAGGTGAGAGCGGCTGGCATAGTGGGCGCGGGCGGCGCGGGCTTCCCCACGCACGTAAAGATCAACGCAAAGGTCGATACCGTTCTGGCAAACGGCGCGGAGTGCGAACCCCTTGTCTATTCCGACCAATTCGTAATGCGCGAAAAGGCCGGAGAAATAGTCGAAGGCCTCCGCCTTGTAATGAAGGCGACGGGCGCGGTGCGCGGCGTTATCTGCGTAAAGGGAAAATACGAAAAAGCGATAGCCGGTTTCGAGAAAACGCTTGCCGGTACAAAGGACACAAAAGGAATATCGATTTACAAGCTCGGCAACTTCTACCCTTCGGGCGACGAGCACGTGCTTGTTTACGAAACGATGGGCAGGATAGTCCCGGAGGGAGGGATACCGCTTAACGTCGGAGTAGTAGTACAAAACGTAGGCACGCTCGCCCAGATCGCCGAAGCCGTTAAAGGCAAAAGCGTAACCGAAAGAGCCGTTACGGTGGGGGGAGAGATTGAACGGGCGGGCGTGCACACTATCCCAATTGGAACGCCTGTTTCGCACGTTATTAAAATGTGCGGCGGCGCGAAGATCCAAAACTACTCGCTACTCCTTAACGGCCCGATGATGGGCAGGATCGCCGATCCGCAAAAAGAGGTTATTACAAAAACAACGTCGGCGGTTATCGTATTGCCGCCCGACCATCCCCATGTCCGGCGCATGTCGCGCAAACTGAAATCGGACATTATCTTCTCGAAAGGCTCGTGCGAGCAGTGCCGCTATTGCACGGACTTCTGCCCGCGTTACCTTTTGGGACATTCGCTAAAGCCCCACGAGATAATGCGCGTGATAAACGAACAGCGCGACCCCGAAGCGCCCACCGTTACGAGATCGTTCCTTTGCTGCGAATGCGGCGTGTGCGACCTTTTCGCGTGCCCGATAAACCTTTCACCCAGGAGGTTTTACCAGAGTTTCAAAAAATCCCTGGCTCAAAGGGGGATCAAAAACCCGCATAACAATAAACCTGAAAAGACCGATACTTTCCGCGATTACCGCAGGGTGCCGATGCCGAAGCTTACGCGGATGCTGGGGCTGGCGAAATATGAAAACGAACCGCCGTTTGGCGGTGGACTGTGGGACGTTGACTGGGTTTCAATTCCATTATCGATGCACCTCGGCGTTCCCGCGCGGGCAGTCGTTAAAAGGGGCGAAAAGGTCAAAAAGGGGCAGGTGATAGGCAAAATTCCCAACGGCAAGCTTTCCGCGCGCATTCACGCATCGATGGACGGAACGGTAATGGCCGTTAACGGTTTTATAAGGATACAGAAATGATCGAAAAACCGGCGATAGCCCTTATCGAACTTCGCTCCATCGCGCGCGGAATGAAGACGTGCGACGAGATGATGAAAAAAGCGCCCGTGCAGCTTCTGGATGCACGCACGCTGTGTCCGGGCAAATATATGATACTCATCGCGGGAAGCGAATCGCCGGTGGATGAATCGTACCGCAAAGGGCTAGACGTGGCCGACGAGCTGATCGTTGACGAACTTTTTTTACCCAACGCGCACGAGCAGCTTATTCCGGCGATGGAAGTCTGCGCCACTCCGCCCGATGTCGATGCGCTGGCGGCGTTTGAAACTTTTACCGTGGCGTCAACCATCCTAAGCGCGGACGCGGCGGTAAAGGCGGCAAACGTGCATCTGATCGAGATGCGCCTTGCGAACGGCCTGGGCGGAAAATCTTTTTTCACGATGACGGGCGAGCTTTCCGAAATAGAAGCCGCCGTCGACGCCGCAAAATCGGCGGTACACGAAGTATCGAACATGGTCGCGGTGGAGATAATGGCGAGGCCGAATAAAGACTTCGTTGAGAAAATAAGCTGATCGGAAAATTAGTAATGAAAAAAATGAATCGTAGAGTCAACCTAAAGCTGGCGAGAACCCTCGCTGCGCTCAGGCGTCGCATCCTGCGTCTCGGATTAAAAAGGCGGTAAAAAATGCATCTTGCAAGAGTAATCGGAACGGTGGTGGCAACGCAAAAAGTCGAAAATCTGGAAGGCATAAAACTTCTCGTCATCCAGCCCGTTAACGAAAAAAAGGAGGCCAAGGGCCATCCGGTTGTGGCCGTCGATCCCAACGTGCAGGCGGGGCCGGGCAGCCTGGTCTCATTTGTAGTGGGCAGGGAGGCGATGCTGGGATTGCCAAAACCGTTCGCTCCGGTGGACGCGGGAATAGTCGGAATCGTCGACGACGTGAACATTGAAGTAAAAAAGGAAGTTATATGAAACTCTGCAAAGTCATAGGCAACATAACGACGACGATCTCCGAGCCGATATACGACGGCGCGAAGATAATGGTCGTCCAGCCGCTCGACGCAAGGATGCGTCCCGAAGGCGAGACCTTCCTTTCGTGCGATTTCGTGCAGGCCGGGCCGGGCGACGTCGTCCTCGTTGCGCCCGAAGGAAACGCCGCGCGCCAGCTTTTCGAGGACAACAGCGCGCCGGTGCATTCGGTAATCACGGGCATAGTGGACAGGGTGGACGGAACGGGAGTGGAATATGAGAAGCGATAAGCAACGCCGCAAAGACATGGTAGAGGTCGCCAAAAGGATACACAGGCGCGGCTGGATATCGGCAAGCGACGGCAACCTTTCGGTAAAACTGGACGATAACGCGATACTCACCACGCCCACCGGCGTGCACAAGGGATACATGGACATCGACGATTTCGTAGTGGTGGACATGGAAGGAAAAAAAATATCGGGAAGCGCCAACCCGTCGTCCGAGCTTGCCATGCACCTTGAATGCTACCGCAACCGCGACGACATAAACGCCGTAATCCACGCGCACCCGACGTACTGCGTGGCCTTTTCGGTGGCGAACATAAAGCTGGCAAAGTGCCTTTTGCCGGAAATCGTTTTCACGCTCGGTTCGATACCGACGGCGGATTACGCGCCGCCGACCACGAATGAAGTACCCAAGTCGATAGAGAAATATATAAAAGATTTCGATGCGATAATTCTGGAACGCCACGGATCGGTGACGGTTGGCGGCGACATCTTTTCGGCGTACAACAAGCTGGAACGCATGGAGCACGTTGCGGAAATAACGTACCACGCCCGCCAGCTCGGCAAGGCGGAACCTTTGAGCGATACGCAGGTAACCGAACTGGTCACGATCAGGGAAAACCTCGGCCTTCCGGAAAAAAAGGTGGCGATGTCGTGCAACGAATGCAACGCATGCAAAAGGTTTGGGGGATGCAAAAGCGCTGATTCAAAAGAAGAAAAGCCCTCCACCGTTTCCGACGCCGTTTCCACTTCAAAAACGGAACCCGCAAAAAGCGTTATTGCCAATATCTCGCCGGAAGTTATCGAGATGATAACCAAAGAGGTTAAAGCCGAACTTGCATCCATTTCGTGACGGGGTCGGGCAGAAACTGACCGTAAACGGGCTGCTGCCCAACTCTGTTTAAATCGTCAAATTATTTATTGGCACGAAAACATACCGCCCTTAAGCAAAAGTTACGCTTTACATTGGCATTTTACGAATGTAGAATAACTGTTTTTAAAGTTAGCGGAGGATAAAGATGTTTGCGGTTATTAAGACAGGCGGAAAGCAGTACCGCGTTGAAAAAGACGACATAATTGAAGTGGAAAAAATCGTCGGCCAACCCGGAGACGCCATAAAGTTTGAAAGCGTCCTGATGGTGGGCGACGAGAAGTCGGTGGAAACCGGCAAGGGAGCTTCAAACGGCTTGGTGGAAGGAAAAATCGTTTATCAGAAAAAAGGCCCGAAGATAGTTATTCAGAAGTTCCGCCGACGCAAAGACAGCAAGAAAAGGACGGGCCACAGGCAGTTGCTTACGCGCGTGGCAATAACGTCTATCAAGAAAGGTTAGAGATGGCTCATAAAAAAGGACAAGGCAGCACATCGAACGGAAGGGACAGCGCCGGCCGCCGCCTGGGCGTAAAGCGCATGGAAGGCGAAACCGTAAGGGCGGGCAATATCCTTGTTCGCCAGCGGGGCACCAGGTTCTATCCGGGCGATAACGTCGGAATAGGCAACGACCACACCCTCTTCGCCAAAGCTGACGGAAAGGTGCTTTTCGGGCACAAAGGGCGAGACAGGCGGTTAATTCACGTCGTCACTGCGACAGATTAATTAGCCCCGGTTCCGCGCTTCTTTTATCCCCTATCCCCAACAGGTCTTTCATATATCGGTTCCGGCAGCCCTTTATTAATTAAAGCCGGCGGCCAAACCGATTCGGGCGAGAGATCAATCGACATATTTATCAAGCTCTTCCCGCGACGGGGTATTCGCTGAGTAGTTTTATCACATCTGGCCGGGGGCACATCACCACGAACCTGCTGTCGCCAAATATTACCTTCCTTGCCTCGAACAAACCCGTTATGGGCATCTTGCCATTTTCTTTAAAATCGTTTGCGACTTCCGTGTCTTTTATCCGTTCCATGTCCTTTACCTCCTGTTGCTATACTTATCGGACGAAAAACGGCTCTTCTTTAGTCGGTAAACAGTTGACTTGCGGTAATGCGCTTTCTATCCTATGGCAATGGACATTGACGTTTTAAAACAGGAGTCGGTACGCAAATCGTTCGAGATGAAGGTTTTGCGATTACTCGAAAAAATCCTGGCGCTCTTCATGGTGCTGATAGTCGCATGGGGTGTCATCATGCTGCTGATGAGCGTCAAGTGGAACATCGCCCCCGCAGACTCCACTGATTTTCACATTATCTTTAAGGGAATCTTAAGCGACCTGCTTTTACTAATCGTAGCGGTTGAATTCGCGATGATGCTCATTTACCACCGTATCGAATACATAGTGGAGATAATGGTATTCGTGGTCGCCAGAAGGATGCTGTTGGAAACCGGCGGAGTGGTGGATATTGTCGGCGGAGTGGCCGCCTTGGCGGGCCTCTTTGCGGTGCGCAAGTATATTATGATTTGCCCCGGTTGCGATCACATGCATATTCAGGATAAATCCAAAAACCAAAAGGCAGGGTGATGGGCGGAGAAACGGAAAAGGAACTTTTAAAAATACTCGAAGTAGCCGTCGACAGGGAGAAAGGCGCGCAGGACCTTTACAAAAAGGGGGCGCGGCTTGCCGTAAAACCCGAAATAAAGAAAATGTTCCAACTGCTTGAAGCCGAAGAAAGAAAGCACGAAGAGCTGCTTACAAAGGAATACCACGAGGTGAAAAAACGGCTGGGACTCAAGATTCTCCATCCGGATGAATAGGCCCTTGAACATCGCCGTTATCGGCGCGGGAACGGCGGACGAAAATACAACCGGCATTGCCTACGAGGTGGGGCGGCTCATAGCCGGTGAAAAATGGATTCTCGTCAACGGCGGACTGGGCGGCGTAATGGAAGCCGCATCCAAAGGCGCGCACGAAAACGGCGGCGCCGCCGTGGGAATACTGCCGGGCTACAGCCACTCGGACGGAAACCCTTTTCTTACAATATCCATTCCCACGGGCTTGGGGCATGCGCGCAACGCCGTGATCGCGGCGGCGGCCAACGGATTGATAGCCGTTGGCGGCCAGTACGGAACCCTTTCCGAAGCGGCGCTGGGGCTCAAGATGGGCAAACCGGTTGTCGTGCTTAAGGCGCTTGAGTCGTGGGGAAACGTAAAAGGCATAATAAAGGCGTCAACGCCTGAACAGGCAATCAATATAATAAAAGATCATCTTGCGTAGGTTTATTTACATCGCGGCGTTCCTTGTCGTAATAGCGGGGTGCGAGACGGGCAAAAGTATAATGCGCACTCCGCCCAGCGAAAAGAAGATTTACATAGTAAAATACGGCGAAACCCTGGAAGATGTAGCAAAAAAATTCGACACGACCCCCGAAGCGCTCAAAAAGACCAACGATCTTATATGGGGCAAGCTGACCAAAGGCCAAAGGCTTGTCATTCCCCCACTTTCGGAAAACGGGCCCGCGACTGCCGGGAAAACGCCCAAGCAGGGAAAAAGCGCGTCCGCCCGAAAGGCGCCCGTAAAAAAGATAAAATTCATCTGGCCCGTTAACGGCGTCGTTACATCCAAATTCGGCGCGCGCAAAAACGGCAAACACGACGGACTGGACATCGGCGCAAAAGAAGGAACCAAAATCGTAAGCGCGGCCAACGGAAAGGTAATGTTCAGCGGCGAGGGAGTAACCGGATACGGACTGATAGTGGTCATCAGGCACACGGACGAGATCATAACCGTCTACGCGCACAATTCCAAAAACCTCGTCAAGAAAGGCCAGAATGTGAAACAGGGCCAGCCTATAGCCCTTGTGGGCCACACCGGGCGCGCGGACGGGGACCACGTTCATTTCGAGGTGCGCATAAACCGTCTACCCAAAAACCCGATGAAATTTTTGCCGAAAAGGAAAAAGTGAAACGGGACCGGTTCTTCGGAAAACGCCATAGATTTAGTAGAATAAGTGGTTATGTATAGAATTGCATTAATAACCCTTTTGGCGGCGTTTCTTGCCTTGCCTTTGGCCTTGCCGGCAATGGCGGCAAAGGTGACGGAGAAGACAACGGCGAAGGCGACGGAGAAGGTGGTTACCGTGCCGATAGTAAAACACTTTTACGACTCGATCCCCACAAACGCAAAGGGAACCTCGCTTGGCGCGCCGCCAAGAATACAGACAATCCGCTCCGAGCGCGGCGCGGCGCACATGATCACGCGCCTCAAGCAAAACAACAACCGCGCGGCCCACCGGCGGATAAAGAAAATCCAGAAGCAGATAGACTCCATAGACTTCTCAAAACAGATGCTGGTGGCAATATTCTCGCCGCCGATGGACAACTACAGCATGAAAATCAAAAAAATAATAAAGGACGATGGAATCATAAAGGTGGGGCTTACCTACAGCCACAAAGTCAAGGAATACCGGATACCCCCTAAGAAATCGATTCATTACGAAATGATAGTGCTCAAAAACCTGCCCCAGCCCGTGCTGCTGGACGCTCGTGAAAAAAAGATTAAAAGCAAGGTAAAGGAAACACGCAAGGTTACCGTAACCGGCAGGCTGATGTTCTGGAAGGCAAGCGCTTACCAGCTGATACCGGTAAAAATACGGCGCGGAAAGAAAACCAGCTATTACATCAGGGGCGAAATACTGGCCGATCTTGAACCGTACCTCGGACGGGTGGTAACCTTATCGGGAACAGTCAGCCACGAGCGCGACGGCCCGTACGAAAGAGAACTTGAAAACATTAAATTGGTAAAGGCATACGACTAACCCGCAATCAATCCGCTGCGGATACTGCTGCATTGTGGGCATCCCCAATGCCGGCAAATCCACGCTGCTTAACTTCATGTGCGGCGAGAAAATAGCCATCGTTACGCACAAACCACAGACAACGCGCGACAGGATATTGGCCGTCAAAACTTCGGAAAAGGGGCAGATAATATTCCTCGATACGCCCGGCCTGCACGACTCCGAAAAACCGCTCAACAAGATGATGCAAAGGGTGGCAAGCCACGCCGCAAAAGAGGCGGATGTTATCGTCATGCTTTCGGACCCGGCGCGCGGCCGAACCGACTACGAGATCGAACTTGTAAAAAACCTCGGTTCCCTTAAAAAACCGATACTCATTGCAATAAATAAAGTAGACGCGGTAAACAAAGAGAAACTCCTGCCGCTGATTGATAAATGGAAAAAGGCGGGCATTAACGAAGTCTTCCTTGTATCCGCATTGAAGGGCGACGGCGTGGACGAACTGGAAAACGCAGTCGTTTCGCGCCTGCCGGAAGGCCCCCGGCTCTTCCCTGAGGAAATGATAACCGAACACTCGGAAAGGTTTTTAGTTTCGGAGATTATCCGCGAAAAAGTCTTTTTGTACTGCCATCAGGAAATACCCTACTCCGCCTTCGTTGAGATCGACGAGTTCAAGGACCGTTCCGAAAGTCTATCGGCGGTAAGGGCAACCGTCTATGTGGAAAAAGAGTCGCAAAAGCCCATCGTTATCGGACACAATGGATCAATGGTGAAAAGGATCGGCACGGCCGCGCGGGTGGAAATGGAAAAAAGGTTCCAAAGGAAGTTCTACCTGGAACTCAACGTAAAGACCAGGAAGGACTGGACGAAAAATGAAACGCTGCTAAAGCGCATGGAAAAGGCGCGCATGAGGTAACGTATGCCGGTCTTTCGTGACGAGGCGATAACCCTTCGCCACATAAACTTTGCGGAGGCGGACAGGATTGTATCGTTCTTCAGCAAAAAGCGGGGCATTCTGAAGGCGATTGCAAAGGGCGGACGCAAACTTAAAAGCCGGTTCGCCGGCAGGCTGGAACCGTTCCATCACGTGGAGATAGTCTATTTCGGAAAGGAAAACACCACACTTTTCAACCTCAACTCGGTAGAGTTCGGCAACGCGCGGAAAAACATCGCGTCCGACCTGGAAAAATACAGCCGCGCATGTTACTTGACGGAGATGATCGCTAGCGGCTTGAGGGAAGGCGACGCCAACCTGCCGGCGTTCGAGGCGGCAAACGCGGCCTTCGAGTGGCTGGACGGTGAAACGTCGCCGACGGCCCTGGACTGGATAGTGCGCTTTTTCGATCTCAAGTTCCTTGCAAGCATCGGTTACCGCCCTACTCTCGACGTTTGCGTATCGTGCAGGAAGCCGCTTTTGCAAAACGGCGGCGATACCGAAGCGGCGTTCGACGTAAGCAAGGGCGGCCTGGTGTGCCCCGCGTGCCGTCCGAAAAGCAAAAGCGCGCTTGTAATGTCGGCGGGATCGGCCAAGTTCATGGGGCGTATCGCCACTACCGCGTTCGACAAGGCCAACAGGCTAAAACCCTCCGCGCGGATGATGCAGGAAATCAGCAGGTCGATAATAGCTTTCCGCAACAGCCGCCTCCAAGCGACAATTAAAAGTGAAAGGTTTTTTGCATAGGTTTATATTTAATGAAAAAAATTGTCGCGGTAATCAAACCGCTAAAGCTCGACGAGGTAAAGGAAAAGCTGATTGAGGCCGGCGTTACCGGCATTACCGTGTCGGAAATTCGCGGTTCCGGCAGGCAGGGCAAGGACCGCAGGCTTTTCCTGAGCGCGCACGAGGGCGACCTTTTGCCGAAGATACGAGTCATGTTCGTGGTGCCGGATGAAAAGGCGGAAGAAGCGGTGCGTGCGATACTCGAATCGGCGCGGACGGATAAGGTCGGCGACGGCAAGATATTCGTTTACGATGTCGAGGAAGCGATACGCATCCGTACCGGTGAACGCGGCAACGCCGCAATTTAGTTTTCCACGCCGGAAGTTTTTGTCACCCTGAGCCTGAAGTTTATCC
>SDBV01000701.1_pt1 | contig 48544 bp, 26 predicted proteins | sample 2277081 | NCBI WGS metagenome assembly SDBV01 (sample SAMN10402039, study PRJNA504765) | marine sediment metagenome | isolation source: marine sediment core GS10_PC15, 223 cmbsf | place: Arctic Ocean: Southern Knipovich Ridge | collected 2010
CCCAGCGGCGGCAATCCGGCGTCCAGCAGAACCTCGACCAGCTTCAGCGCCGAAAGGGGCGTGTCGCTGGCCGGTTTTAGCACCACGGCATTTCCGGCCGCCAAGGCGGGAGCCACTTTATGGGAGACTAGATTCAAGGGGAAGTTAAACGGCGTAATGGCAGCCACCACGCCGCAAGGAATGCGAATCGTGAAGCCGAACTTGTCCGCACAGCCGGGCGCGCCGTCCAACGGCAGAACTTCGCCGCCAATCCGCTTCGCCTCTTCGGCCGAAAGCTCGAACGTCTGCACCGCCCGAGTGACTTCGATGCGGCCTTCGCTGATGGTCTTGCCTTCTTCGGTACTAATCGTTCGAGCCAGGTCTTCCTGCCGCTCGAGCATGAGCCCGGCCGCCCGTCGCAGGATGGTGAACCGATCGTAGCCCGGCGTATTTCGCATGATCGCGGCACCCTCGACGGCCGCGCCGATCGCCCGATCCACGTCGTCGGCATCAGCCTTCGGTACGGTGTCGATCACCGAGCCGTCGTAGGGATTGAGGACGTCCACCTTTTCAGGCTTCTCGACCCATTTGCCGCCTAGATACATTTTCATGGTTTGGACTCCTTACTGTGGGTGAATTGGCCGCATTAGACGAAAACGCTCGTTGCCTTGCAACCGGGGGGCAAGTGGCACCATAGTGCCGGCACACCGTGCCCAATGTATTCTTTCACCCAGGTCAAGGGCTGCCTTCATCAGAGACCTTCGGGCGCCGTTTCCGGCAGCCGGTTGAACGGGAGAACCGTCCCGGGGTATACTGTGCTGAAGTGAAACGGCGGCCAAAGCCGCCCATGGCACCCTGTAATCACTTTGCACCAGAAGGAGAAGTCAGATGCGATCGATGTGGCAACGAGCGGCTCTTGGTTTGTGTGGCGCGATCCTGTTGGCGGCCGTGGGCGGTCAAGTGCTGGCGGACGATATCCGCGTGGTGATTTGGGACGAACAGCAACCGCCCCAGAAACTGGCCTACGAAAACTTCCTGGGTAATGAGTTGGCCGACACTTTGAAATCCAAGCCCGGCTTGACGGTGACGTCGAAGTGCCTGGACGACCCTGACAAGGGATTGCCGAAAGATGTGTTGGACAATTGCGACGTGCTGGTCTGGTGGGGCCATGTGCGGCAGAGCGAGATTTCGCCCGCACAAGGGCAGGAGATCGTCCGGCGGATCAAGGCCGGACAGCTTTCGCTGCTGACCTTGCACTCGGCCCATTGGTCCACGCCGTTCATCGAAGCGATGCACGAGCGGTCCCGCATCGACGCCCTGGCCAAGCTCTCGGCCGAGGATCGCAAAAACGTCGAACTGAAAGAGATCCCCCCGCAACTCTACAAGGCGCCGAAAGCCGACGATCCCTTGACTCCCTCGGCCACCTACGAACGAGCCGACGACGGGCATATGGTGATTACCCTGACGCTGCCGAACTGTTGCTTCCCGGTGTGGCGGGTTGACAACGAGTCGAGCCACTTCAAGACGCTACTGACCGACCACCCGATTGCCCAAGGCGTGCCGTCCACGTTCGACATTCCGCTGACGGAAGTCTACGGCGAGCCGTTCCACGTACCCAAGCCGGACGCCGTGGTCTTCGACGAACGTTGGGACCGGGGCGATTGGTTCCGCAATGCAATGATCTGGAAGCTAGGCAAGGGCCACGTCGTCTATTTCCGACCCGGCCACGAGCCGTATCCGATCTTCAAGCAACCGGAAGTCGTCAAGATCGTCGAGAACACGGTCCGCTGGCTGGGTTCGAGGTAGGTTACGCCCGTGCCAGATCGTCCAACCAGGTTTCGATTAGCGTGGTCTGGTTGGCGTTGCGGTTGATCTGCTCGGCGGCCTCCAGGCAACGCTCCAACCGTGTGGCCGTGGCCTCTTCGCTGATCGGCTGGGTTGAAAGGACGTTTCGGACCACGCGATCGAGCTCGGCGTCGTCCGTTTGGGCAGCGCCGGCTTGGGCACGTAGTAGTTGCCGATAAAACTCCGCCGCGAAGGCCACCACTTGCCGAAATCGAGCACGCCGGGCGGGCGCTTCCTTGCCCGCCTCGTCGACGAACGATGAAACGGCCCTGGAAAGGGGTACGCTTTGAATCGCCGCTTCGGCCAGCCGCTCGTGAAGCTTGTTGCGGAACGACCACAGCTCGGGATCGGTCAACTCCAGAGCCCGTTGCAGGCTCCCGCCGCTGTATTGGGCCAATCGCGCGGCCTCGGCCGGATCGTCGATCAGACCGTTCGAAACCAACAACTCGGCTACGGCGTCACTGGGCAACGAGCCGAAACGGATCAACTGGCATCGCGAGCGGATGGTCGGCAGTTGCTTGGCCGGACTGGTGCCGATCAGAATCAGCACCGAATGCGGCGGCGGTTCCTCCAGCGTTTTCAGCAGGCTGTTGGCCCCTTCCGCGTTCAAAAGATCCGCGTCGTCAATGATCGCGATCTTCCGCCCGCCCATGTAGGGCTTCAGCGAGATATCGTGGCACAAGCCCTCGCGGCCGCGGTGCTCCTTGTCGCCGATCAGCAACTCCAGCGGAATGAACGACTTGTCCTTCGGCTTGGCCACGAGCTGCAAGTCGGGATGCGTCCCGGCCGTTACCTGGACACAGGACGGACACTCGCCGCAAGGGTCCAAGTCACGCTGCGGCCGAGTCGGACAGAGAAACGCTTGAGCCAATTTCAGCGCGAACGTCCGCTTACCGATCCCCGCCGGCCCAACAAACAAGAAACTGCTAGCCAGCCGATTGCGCGCGAGTGCCCGGCGAAACTGCTCGACCACGTCGTCATGTCCGTAGATATCGTGCCACATGGGAAGGGATTAGGGATCAGGGGCTAGGGGTTAGCGATTGAAAAAAGCCCACGGGTTGCAACCCGTGGGCTTGAACCTGTCTACCGGTAACACAACACAGCCACCATCACGGGTGGTGCATACCCAGCTCGCATGACTGGGATCTCGAGCCACCGGAGCCCCGATTGTTCCCGGTCCGCCGCAAAAATGCAAGGTGTGCACCCGATCGCTCCAAACTGGGATTGACTCAAGTACGGATGTACGCATAATCCGCCCCAAGTACATTTGTAGTCCCCCTGGAATTCAGAAACCTGGAGTTCAACCCGTGACGGACCCGCGACCTGCGTTATCGAAAGGCGAATTGGAGGTTGCCCGGCTGCTTTGGGGGCTTGGCGAGGCGACGGTCCGTCAGGTTTTCGAGGCCTTTCCGCCCCAGCGTACCATCGATTTCACTACCGTGCAGACCTATCTGCGGCGGTTGGAAGCGAAAGGTTACGCCCGGGCATGGCTCCGCGGCCGAACTCGGGTGTACGCGCCGGACGTGCAACCCTCGACCGTGATCCGCGAGACGGTCGACGATCTGGTCCAGCGGCTGTTCGACGGCGAGGCCTTGCCGTTGATGCAGCATTTGATCGAGGACCGGGGGATCAGCGGGCACGATTTGGCCGAGCTTCGGCAATTGCTCGACCGACTTCAGGAGCAAAGCGATGAATCTCCCTAGCACCGAACTGGTTCATGCGGCTTGGACCCAAGTGTGGCAATTGACCCTGCTGATCGCGGTCGTTGCACTGCTGGCGCGAGTCTTTGCCCGCAACCGGCCCCATCTGGCCCATGTCCTGTGGCTGGTCGTCTTGTTGAAATGCGTCACGCCGCCGTTGCTGAGCAGTCCCAGCGGTCTGTTCTGTTGGATGCAGGCGGGAGGCGCAGAGACTGTCTCGATCGAGTCGCAACCTTCGGGCCCGATTGCCGACATCCCCAACAATCCGCTACCCATCCTTCCGCCTGCCGATGCGCACGTCCACGTTGTGGCTGAACTGAAAGATCGTTCCGAGCCCGTCGCCACGGAACCGACCGAAGCCGGGCAATATCGGTGGGCGTCGGTTCTGATGGTCGTTTGGCTCTGCGGCACGATCGCCATGCTGGGTATCACGGCCGTTCGTTGGATGGTCTGCCTTGGGTTACTGTGGCGAGCCGGACTGAGCAAGGAACCGGCGTACGATCGGCTCTTGAACGATCTCGCACGACGACTGAAGCTGTGGCAACCGGTTCGACTCGTGGTAACCAAGAGCCGCGTCGGGCCGGCCGTGGTCGGTATGGTTCGTCCGACCGTGTTGTTGCCTGAGATTATTGTCAAGGGCAAGTCGGCCGAGCAGTTGGAGCCGATCCTTGCCCACGAACTGATTCACGTCCGCCGCGGCGACACGTGGATCGGCGCGTTGACCATGCTGGCCCGGGCGGTCTGGTGGTTCCATCCGCTGGTCTGGTGGACCGGACGGATGGTCTCCCGCGAGGCCGAGAGATGTTGTGACGAAGCCGTGCTGGCCGAGCTCGGGTGTAGCCCGAGCGGCTATGCGCGAAGTCTGCTGGAAGTCCTCCAGCGAAAACAGAGTCTTCAACCCGTCCCTGCCTTTCCCGGCGTTCGACCGGTGGAGGTAACCTCGAGAAGAATGGAGCGAATCATGCGACTTGGACAAGGAAGTCAACGACGCAGTCCCTGGTGGTGTTGGGCCGTAATGCTGCTGGCCGTGGTAGTCACGTTACCAGGCGCGGCCCTGGTCGGCGCGGCCGACGAGAAGCCGGAGGAAGCGACCGAGCCTCAGGCGCTAGTCCCTGCGGTAAGTCCGCCCACGGTTGTCTCTCAGGAGAAGTTGAGCGTTCGAGCGTATCAGGTGGACGACATTCTCACCAAGATTTGTACCGACCCTCACGTCACTAGAGAGGTAGCTCGCGATAAACTGTTGTCCGAGTTTCTCAGGACAACGCCCGGTATTACGTGGTCCGGCGAGGAACTGGTGGCACAGTGCACAGAGGCCGACCACAGTCGGATAGCCGCCGTCTTGGAGACGCTTCGTACCCACGGTTTGAGTCAGATCATGATCCATGCCACGATCGTTGAGGGTCCGTCGGAGTTGATCGACTCGCTGTACTCGGACTGGATGCCCGTGCCAACGAACGTTTCCACAGCCGGGGCCCCGGAGGGTCGAGCGATGAAGCAGTATGCCCCCCGCATTGCGCACGAGCCCTTTCCTGTGAAGTCCAACAACGTCTTGGACGAAAAGCGTGTATTCGAAGTTGTGGCCCAGTTGCGGAAGGACGGGCGATTGAAGGTGTTGGCGGAACCAACGCTCGTCACAGTCAATGGCCGGCCGGCCAGCTTTGCAAGCGGCAATGAAAGGCCGTTCCTCGTGGGTATGAAAGACGGCAAGCCGCAAACTCGGCTCGTTTGGGACGGTACGAAGATGAATGTGAACCCGCGGCTAATCGGCCCGGAGCGGGTCCGGCTCGCTTTTCGACTGACGCTATCGAAAATCCGCGGCGTTGAAACCAAGACAATCTCCAACCCTGCATCCGAAGAACCCGTCACATTACAGATCCCGAAAGTGGAAACCGTTGAGATGACTACGAGCGCGGAGTTGGTTCTTGGTCAGACATTGTTGCTTCGAGGCCTTGAGAAGAAAGTCGACCGAGGCGGGACGCAGTCGCTGCTGGTGATGCTGCGCGCCACGAAGGTTGTGCCGGATCGTCCGCCGGTAGCCGCTTCGCCTTTGCCCGCGCAGACCTACTCTGCGGCCGCCGACAAGTCGGAAAGAGCGACCGTGTCCGAGACGGTGGTTCCTGTGGAAGGGCCACCCAAGGTCGATACTCAGAAGAAGCTCAGTGATCGCACGTATCACGTGGGCGACGTTCTCACCACCATCTGCAACGAATATCGCTTCAGTAGAAAGGCCGCTCGCGATACGCTGTTGTCCGAGTTGCCCAGGATAACTTCCGGTATTAGGTGGTCCGGCGAGGAACTGGTGGCACAATGCACAGAGGCCGACCACAGTCGGATAGCCGCCGTCTTGGAGACGCTTCGGACCCACGGTTTGAGTCAGATCACAATCCAGGGCATGGTTGTTGAGGGTCCGCCGGAGTTGATCGACGCGTTCTTAACGGCCCAGCCAATGGATTCTTTAGTAGCCGAAGCCCAGTTAATAGCCGAAGCCCAGGAGGATTCATCGCGTGTGATCGAGCGGCCGTTGGCAAACAAGCAAGTAGCTCAGCACACGTATGCCGGCTCCATTGTGCGAAAGAACCTTCCCATGATGTTCGGGATCTTGAACGAAAAGCTGTCAAACGAAGTCCTGGGTGAGTTGCGAAAGGACCCTCGCCTAAAAGTGCTGGCGGCACCAGCGATCGTCACACGCAATGGCTGGTCGGCCTCAATTGTATGCCCGCTCGTCGTGCGTATGAAAGACGGCAAGCCGCAGACTCGGATCGTCGAAGAGAGCTTGACGATGAATTTGGTATCCCATTTATTGGGCCGGAAGCGGCTCCGGCTTGAGTGCCGACTGAAGCTGTCGAAGATTCGCGGCGTTGAAATCACGCCCATCTCCATCCCTGCATCCGAAGAGCCCGTCACGTTGCAGATTCCGGAAGTGGAATCCACTGAGGTGGATACGGCCGTGGAGATGGCTCTTGGTCAGACATTGTGGATCGGAGGCCTCAAGAGGAAGGACGACAAGGGCGATACGCAGAAGGTGCTGGTGATGCTGCAGGCCACGAAGGTTGGGCCGCCAGAGCGTCCGAGCATGGAAGCGTCAAAACGTCGGCCGGTTATCCGGTGACACGTAATGTCACCGCGTTCATCCTATAAAGCCGCGACCGGTGGTCGCGCCCTACGTGGCTGAAAGAAGCCCAGGGGTTGCAACCCCTGGGCTTGAACCTTGAATCTCGCAACCCGTGGGCTTGAATCGGTTGTTTACCTTTTTAACGTGATGACTTCTTCACTGCCCGCATCCAGCGGCAGCTCGACGATTGCTTTCGCATCATCCGGCCGAGCCCAGCCGCCTAGGTGCATCACGATCCGCTTCGGTGGATTGCGGCGGGGTGGATCGAGCCGTAAGGTTGCTTCGCGGCCGTCGTCGGAGACTTTTAGCTTGAAGCTGACCGGGCCGAACGGCGTCGGCAAGTCTTTCAGCGCCGTGACCATGCCCGGCTGCGTCCAGGCCGGCGGCAGGCCTTCGAACAGGTGCAGTTCGTCGTTGCGATCCAAGACTAACAAGTGGATGGCTAGTCGGATGAACTCGGCGCTGGCCCAGTTGTGCGGCATGTCGCCGACTTCCTCGGCGCCTTGGCCCAGCGGCTTTTGCTCTTCACGCCAGACCATCGTCCTCGCGGCATGGTTGGCAAAATCGTACAACACCCGGGCCGCCTTTTGGCCTTCACCCTGCCAGAGCAAGGCGTGGCCGTAGAACGAAGCAAAGTAGTTCCAAATGCCCTGGTTCATCCAGCCCGTGTCGAAAACCAGACCTTGGACCTCGGTCGCCTTGAGCATGTTCATGTTGCCGGTGACCAGCGGATCGTCCTTGGCAAAGAGTTGGCCCGGGTAGACGGCGTGGCAGAAGGTCCACTGGCCTCGCTGCGGGAGCAAATCCAGGGCGTTGGCCATCATGATGGGTAAGTACCGATTGCCCGCCGGGTCAGATCGCATGTCGCGCGTGGCCGCCTTGCGGAAGGTGGCGTAAAAGTCGTCGTACTCGGCCTGCCAAGCCTCGGCCGTGTCGTTTTCGTCGAGCCATCGGGCCGCCCGGATGGCCCATTTCAGACCGATCAGCGACCAATAGACGTTGCTGAACTCGGGTTTCTGCTGCTGGGGCCCGTTGTTGAAGATCCCGCCGTCGACGTCACCCCAGGGCATCAGGCGATACTCCAATGCACTCGGGTCGGCGGCCGTTTCCAGATCTCTAAGCGAGTGGATGAACGCGACGGCCCGTTTCAAGTTGGGCCAATGTTTTCGCAGCCACTCTTTGTCCTGGGTCAAGAACGCATGTCGCGTGACGGTCCAGAGCACCAGGCCCGACTCTTTCCAGAACCGGGCCTTCAGTTGGAATCCGCCGTCGTCTTCCTGGAAGCCCATGAGGTAGTCGATTCCGGAGCGGGCTTCGTCACCCCGGCCCAGCAAGGCGGCCGTCTCCAGCAGAAACGCCCCGTCGACAATCCACAGGCAGCGATACATGGTCGGCCCGACATGGAACGCCGGCAGCCCGTTCTTGATATCCCGCGCCTGGTAGATGTTGCGGATCGACGAGTCGACCATGGCTTGGATCCCGGCGTCGGGGATCTGAATCGTATCGAACGGCAGATTGGCGTCCCGGGTCCAATAGGTGACCGCCCGATCGCGGAGTTGCCGTGCTTCGTCCAATGTCAGGGCCGCCGCGCCGGGATAGCGGTTTCGACTGATCGTGACCACCAGCGACTCGACCTGACCGGGGGCAAGGTGCAACGGTTCCAATCGGGCCCGGGCCTGACGTTGCGAGATCGGTTGAAACGACTCGATCGGCCGAGTCATCCGGCATCGCGTGTTGTGGCCCACGACCAGCAACTGCCGGTCGGCGTCGTGGCGAAGGACCCGACCGTCGAGCAAAAGTTCCGGCGTGACGGTCGCCGGTTGATCGCCCGTGTTGCGATAGTTGATGACCGTCAGATATTGTCTCGGTGGCAAGGGGCCATGGCCGCAGTTGGCGAACGCATAGGCCCGATCGTTGGCCAACCCGGCGAGAATCTGCTCCGGTGGCGGCAGTTCGCCGTCGAACGCCCAAATCGCATTGATGATGGGTGTCATGTCGGGAGCCTCAGGCACGCCGTGGATGTCGATCGAGATAATCCCGTCGCGGTTGGCATCGGTTGCGCCGAAGCGATACAGGCTCGGACGGTTCTTTCCCTTGTCGGCCACGGGATCGACGGTCTTTGGTTGCGAGCCTTCGACGGAAAGTTTCAGCGGTCGTTGGCCCGGCTTGTCCCAGAATCCCTCGCAGATGCCTACGACCACTTGCATGACCTTGCCCGGCGGCACGCGCAATCGGTATTGAATCGGCCCGGTGGATCCCACGGCAATGTCGGCAAAGGCCGGGTCGCACGGCGTCTCGGGCTTGGCCCAGCCTTGAAGCGTACGTTTGACCTTTGGCCCGTCCAGTCCGGTCACCAACTTCTCCCCGCCGACGCGAGTCAGCCGTGGCTGGACAGCCGTCTTCTCCGAGGGCGGTACGACGAACGTTTCCTCTTCGATCCGCACTGAGCCGATCGACGCTGTGCCGATCGACGCTGTGCCGACCTGCTTCACCGTCCGTAGAATCGGAACGCGGGCCGAGTGGAGTTCCTGGCTGAGCCACTGGGATCCGCCGACCACGTCGCACTGGACCATCACGTCGAAGTTGCGCACGCCCGGGCTGCTGGGGTCGTATTCACTCAGCAGTTGCCCTTCCTTCCCCAGCACCACCTTATCCGGATCGTCCGGCAGCGAGACGGTCGATTGCCACCAAGGCAAGGCGTAGCGAAAGTCGACCGTCCAATCCGATTCCGCAGCCGGCGCCCGGACCGGTGTAATCAGCAGTGATACCAGGATGAAGAGAATCGCGTGTCGCATGAAAGAACCTCGTTTGTGTACGTCGGATCTGAAGTTGCAAAAGTCGAGTTCTTACAAAGTCTAACGCTTCTTCGGTTTTATGAACATCATCTCGGCGGGCGTGACCCATCCCGATCTCAGATCCACGCGGAACCATCCTTCACCGTTCTTTCTGTTGAAGCGGCCGGGTGACCGCCTGCCGAATTCCTTGAGATCGTATTGGGCCCAGGTCTTACCCATATCCGGGGAAACGATGAATCCCGTGCCCAACGGCGACGCGGGCGCGCAATGCGACGCCAGAATCACGCCGTCTTGGATGATCATGTTGGCGGACTCGACCCCCGGGTTGAACAGCAGCGTGTGCTTCGCGGGATTGGCTATGTCGGCCGGATCGCATCGAAAGATCCCTCGGTCGTACGGCTCGGGGCCGTTCGCGTCGCTGATCCAGTAGAGATTTCCATCGACGAAGTTCAGGCCGCCGCATTTGTACCGCGAGTTCATGGCACCCGACACGATGACCTTCCATTGCCACGTGTCCTTGCCGGCGTCATAAACACCTCGCAGCCAGTGGCACTCGCGCCCCTCCGGCCGGTCGGAGTCGCCCGTGCAGGCGTAGAACGCATCTTCGGCCGGGTTATACGCCACGTCGTGAATGTGGCGGCAAATGACCGGGTTGTCCGGGTCGCCCAGCGGCGTACCTCCCGGGCCTCCGCCGCCGGATCCGTTATCCTGATAGTGGGGATTCTGCCCGAAGGAATGCGCGATTGTCACGGTCTGCCCGTTGTCGGTCGAGTAGTAGATGTTCACCGGCGACGCGCCGCCAATCACATTGCAATAGTTCCCCCAGATCAGCATCTCCGAACCGTTGACGTCAAACGTGTTGACGCCCGGGAGGCTGTGAAAGTACCAGCCGGGCAGGTCGCCGTTTCTCGGCGTATGCAGGACGTAATCCGAGCCGTCGGCATTCTTGACCGTAATCTGCTTGTAGGTTTTCAGGTTGTCCGTGCTGAGGTACAGTTTTGCCAGCGCGCTGAAGAGGATGTTTCCGTTCTTGAGGATACAGCTAAACACGATCTGACGAGCGTCGGGAAACCCGATGCTATGCGGCCAGGTGTGGCCGTTGTCTTCGGACAGCAACACTTTCCCGTCCGCATAACCGAACGCCTTATTGTCGCGCTGCGAGTCGACAAACAGACCGGCCGGCTGAGGGCGATACCAGAAGTGATCCGTCGAGGGGAACTCGGCCGTGGAAACGATGTCCTCGGCGGCACGCCCGACCGCGCCGGGGATCAACATCCCGCCGGCAGTCGCCGCCGTGGCACCCAGGAACCGGCGGCGAGTGACTCGTTCTTGCGTCATCACACCATGCCTTTCGTGATCATCAGACATTCTGAGTTGTTGTCCTAGTTCGTCGCCTGGAAAGCCTTCGCCAAGGCCAACAACTCGGAGACGATTTCGGGGTGTTCTTTGGCCACGTTGTTCTTCTCGCCGATGTCCGATTCCAAGTCATACAGTTCAACGGCGCCCGAGCCCCGGTCTTTGACGCAGTACCAAAACTTCTTGCGATCGGGTAGCATCAGCTTCCATTTTCCTTTGCGCACCCCATGCAGCTCGTTTTGGCAGAAGTAGTAGAAGTTATCCCTGGCCCCGGCTTGGCTTTCGCCAAACAACAAGGCGGTCTGATCGACGCCGTCGATGACCCGGTCGTTGGGGACCTCATAGCCGGCAAGATTCGCGAAGGTCGGCATGAAGTCCAGCGTGGAGAAGATGGCGTGGCTGAGTCGACCTGCCGGTACGTGGCCGGGGTAGCGGACAATGCACGGTACGCGCAGCCCGCCTTCGTAGGTCGAACCCTTTCCTTCGCGCAACGGCCCGGACGAACCCCACGCCACGGCCCCGTTGTGCTTCGGCCGCAACACTTCCTGAAAGTTGTTCCAGGGCCCGTTGTCCGTGGTGAAGATCACCATCGTGTTGTCTCGCAATCCCAATTCGTCGATCACGTCCAGCAGGCGGCCCGTGTGATAGTCGATCTCTTCGACGCAGTCGCTGTAGAGTCCGCCCTTGGACTTTCCCTTGAACTCGGGCGAGGCGTCGATCACCGAGTGGACCATGGTATGCGCAAGATAAAGCAAAAACGGCCCGTCCTTGTTGGCTTTGATGAACTCGATGCCCTTGTCCGTATAGCGTCGCGTCAGACTGGCCATGTCCTCGGTATCGCCGATCATCTGATTGTTGTGGTGCAACCGGACGCTGCCGTCATCGTTGGCTCCCAGAGTTCCCCAATAGTAATCGAACCCCTGGTTGTTGGGCATTCGCTCGACGATCGGTTTACGATCCGAGACGTCCCATTTGCCGATACAGCCGGTGGTGTAGCCGGCCGGCCGAAGGAGTTCCGCCAAGGTGATTTCGCTCTCGGGCATACTCCACCCGCCGCTACGTATCGGATAACGGCCCGTCAACAGCGCTGAGCGTGACGGGCCGCATACGGTTTGAGCGTAGAAGTTGGTGAACCGGGTCCCCTCTTCCGCCAGCTTATCCAGCCGGGGCGAGCGGATCACCTCCGAGCCGTAGCAACTCAGATCCCCGTATCCCTGATCGTCAGTGAAGATAATCACGAAGTTGGGCCGATCAGCCCGTTCGGCGCCACACACCCGCAAGCAAGGCACTAGTGACAACAACACCGAAACGACAAGAATGGGCCGTGTACCCATTCTGTGCGGTAACTGAAGGCCTATGATCCAGAGGCGTAGAGGCATGGTTCAACTCTCCTGGTAAGCGGCGATCTGACGTTGGCAGCCCTGAGTATGGTCGTTACGGCGGTCGAAGTCAATGATCCGGGCATCCAAGCGACAAACGGGCTGCTGCGGCGGTTTGCAGAGGGTGGCCGAGGGCTTACAATGGGAAACCTCCGACCACCTCAGCCAAGGAGCAGATCCCATGCCCACCGACCTGGAGATCATCGCCGAACTAGAACGCGAAATCGGCAAAAAACTCCCGCGCCGCGAACTCGATCAGAATCTCCCTAGCCCGAAGCAGGTCCGCGACGGCAATCTGGCTGGCACAGACGGAGGGTCGTTCGAGGATTTCGTTAATAAAGAGTCCTTGGGATACTTCGTTGATGGGGACGAATCTGTTGTTGGTCTGGCTCTGAACGCAGTGGGCCTCAAGACCCTGCCGCGGCCCATATTGAGGCTAACACATCTCAAAAAGCTCACTCTCCATGAAAACGAGCTAGAAACGCTTCCCGAACAGACTGCCGCACTCCAAGACGTAGAAGAGCTGGGTCTCGCTCGCAATCAACTGAGCAGTCTACCGCCTTGCGTCCTTCAGCTAAGCCGTCTCAAGCGCCTATGGGTTGGCAGGAACAAGCTCACAACGTTGCCTGAAGGAATGGGCTCGCTGCAAGAACTGGAAGACCTATTTATGTACGAAAACCAGATCGAGACTCTGCCGACTTCGATTTCCACGCTCAAGCATCTCAAGCGGCTGACCGCTTTCGGCAACAAGATCAAAGCCCTTCCGCCGTGGATATTCGACATGGGCCTCGAAATCCACGTGGAAAGATACTCGATCAACGCCATATGCCTCCATGACAATCCTCTCGAATCCCCACCGGTGGAAATCATCAAACGGGGCAACGAGGCCGTTCGGGCGTATTTTGCGTCGCTCGAGGGGGAACGGCTGCGGTTGAACGAGGTCAAGGTGCTGCTGGTCGGCGACGGCGGGGCCGGAAAAACGTGCCTCGTGAAGCGACTGCTCGAGGAAGGGTTCAACCCGTTGGAGAACCAGACCGACGGGATCAACATCGACTCCTGGAAGATCGACGCGGACGGGCAACCGGTCAAGGCACATCTGTGGGACTTCGGCGGGCAGGAGATCATGCACGCTACGCACCAGTTCTTCCTCTCCGAGCGGAGCGTCTACGTATTGGTCCTCGACGGGCGGAAGGAAGAGGACGCCGAGTATTGGCTCAAACACATCGAGAGTTTTGGTGGCGATTCGCCCGTGCTGGTCGTCTTGAACAAAATGGACGAGAACCCCGGCTTCGACGTCAACCGCAAGTTCCTGACCGAGAAGTACAAGGGAGTCGTCGACTTCCACCGCGTCTCGTGCAAGTCGGGCAAGGGCATCGAGGCATTCCGAGAAGGTCTGACCGAAGCGATCGGGCGGGTGGAGATGATCCGCACCACCTGGCCGAAGAGTTGGTTCGATATCAAGACCCAACTGGAAGAGATGTCCGAGCCTTACATCGGTGCCGAGACGTATCGCGAGATGTGTCGGCAGTCGGGCATGGACCAGGAGGGCCGTCAGGACACGCTGGTCGATTTTCTGCGCGACCTGGGCGTGATCGTCCATTTCCCGGATCTTCATCTGCAGCACATGCACGTGCTCGAGCCTCGTTGGCTGACCGGGGCCGTGTATCGAATCATCAATTCCCACGAACTGGCCGAGAAGCACGGCCTGCTCAAGGTGGAGTCGCTGAAAAAAATCCTCAAACGGGCCGACGGCGACAAGCTTGTCTATCTGGCCGAGCACTATCCGTACATCGTCGAGATGATGAAGAAGTTCGAGCTCTGCTACTCGATCGACCGGAACACGGTGCTGATCCCCGACCTGCTGGACGTCCAGGAGCCGGAGATCGACTTCGACTACGACAATTCGCTGCGGTTTCGGATCGACTACGACTTCTTGCCGAGGTCGGTCATCCCACGGTTCATTGTCCGCAAGAGCGCCAGCATCGTGGGCGATCTTCGTTGGCGGACCGGCGTGGTGCTCGAGGACCCGGCCTTCGAAGCCCGGGCCGTGGTCAAGGCGGACGTGAAGGCCCGGCGGATCTACATCTACGTCGGCGGCCCACAGCGACAGGACTTCCTGACGGTCGTCCGCTCGGCCTTTCTGGACATCAATCGCGGGTTCGAGAAGCTGGGCGACCTGGAGATGGTGCCCTTGTTCGATGAACCCGGGATCGCGATCAGCTACGGTCATCTGGTGCATCTGGCCAAAGAGGGAGTAAAGCAACACTATCCCGACGGGGCCAGCCGTGCTTACGAGGTCGATGAATTGTTGGGCACGCTGCAAGTTCAGCGGCAGCGGACCGACGAGGAATTCCTCCGCCTGTTGAAGAGCGCTCTGGCCGAGTCGGACGACGAGAAGTCATTGCTGAAAAAGGCCGACGACATAATCTCGTTCCAGCCGGGCTTCATGGGCTTAAATGTCGATGTCAAGGCACTGGTCGCCGAGTTGTTCAAGCGGCGGAAGAAGTGATGCTGCGTCCGGCCAGCGGATGTTTGTAGCCTTCTTGGGTGGAAGCGTCGTACTAGTTTGCGGCCACGGTTTGCTTCTTCTGAGTGCATTGGATATATGCTTTACGCAACGCGCGTCGCGTCGAGACTTCCGGGTAATCGGCGGCCAGACGGCGCAACGGGATGAGGCTTGCTGGGTCGGCGATTTGGCCCAAGGCTTCGGCGGCTGCGTGGCGGGTGTCCGGCGCGTTTTCCAGGTTGCCGACCGTGGCTAACAGCGACGGCACGGCCCGACGATCGCCGATTTGTCCCAAGGCCCAGGCAGCCGCTGCTCGCCAGCAAGGGGTCAGGTCGTTGTGCAGGAAGATTACGCCCGGGCCCAACGGATCGGGACGTCCCTGCGCGGCCTCGGTCGGCTGATGTTCAAGTGAGGCGACGAGTGTTTCGATCGATTGCGGGTCTTTCAGGTTGCCCAGCGTTCGGGCCAGATAGAAACAGACCCAGTGCTTGACGGGCAAGGCATCCACGATGGGGATGCCCGTGTCGAACACCCGTTTGATGTCGGTCGACTTGGCCCGATAGCGCTCGAAGGCGGCCCGGATCCGCGGCTCGTACCGCGCGTCGCGACAGACGAGCGAGAGGATCTGTGCGGCCCGATTCTCGGGGCCCGGGTGTCCGCCCCAACATCGAATGGTCGTGGAGAGGGCCTCTTGAATCTCCTTGTTCGGTTTGGCGTCCGGATCGCCGAGGATGGCCAGGCACGTTTCCACCACGGCCGGCCCGGCCCCTTGGCGGCGGATGACCCGGCCGGTGAGTGTTTCGCAATCGTCGCTGCCCAACAGCAACGCCCGATCCGGATCGATCGGCACACAGCGGATCATGTGCGGCACGATCCGGCCGGCCGCGGTCGACCCCATCGCATCGAGCGCTTCGATGGTGAAGTAGTGCACGGGCGAGGCGTGACAGGACATCAGGGCCTCGTGATCGCCGTACCAGTAGGTGAAGTCGGGGTAAACCTTCAGTCCGGCGAACACCTCGATCATCGCGGCCTCGGCCTCGGGCGTACCGATTCGGCCCAAGGCTTCTACGGCGGCTTCGGCCAGAAACAGGTTGCCGGTGGCCGGATCGCTGTGATTGGCCAGCGTTTCGGCCAGCATCGGCACCGACGCCGTATCGCCCAGGTATCCGATCGCACGGGTGGCGGCCTGCAAAGTGCGTGGATTTACGGCCGAGAGCGAATTGAATCGGGCCGCGTCGCCCTGGTATCCGGCCTGGCGCCACGCGGGCAAGGGGTTGTTCTTTCGCTCGCGGGCAACGTATTGCCGCAAGGCCCCGCGTGCCGCATCACCGCCCGTATGGCCCAATGCCACGGCCGCGCGTCGAACCACGTCGCGGTTATCGCTGCCGAGCCGCGTGACGAGATCTTGTTCGATCTTCTGCCAAGGGGTGTCGGCGAACCACTCTCTCCACGCTCGGGCCTGTTGGTTCCGCTGCGGACCGTCGGCAAAGGCATCGAAGGGCCGGGCATGGCCGGTCAGGTTTTCCAGGGCCACGGCCGCCGCTTGGGCGACCAAGGGGGCCGAATCGGTCAAGGCACCCAGCAACGGCGGCACCGACTCGCGCGTACCGCAAGCCGCCAGTGCCATGGCCGCGGCCACGCGGACCTCGCGAACGTCGTCGTGAAGACATGCGGCCAACGCGGCTGCGGCAGCCGGGTCACGGAAGATCGACAAACGCTGGGCCGTCGAGATTCTAATGTCGGCGTTGTTGTCGCTGAGTTGGGCGACCAGCGCGGCCGCCTCTTGGCGGATCGTGGCCAAGGGATCGGCCGTCAGGCCGTGGCGATTGATCCCGGCCACCTCGCGATAGCGGTCGAACTGCAGTTCCATCAGGCCGGTCACGGCCGGGTTGTTGCCGCGGAAATGGTGCGGCTTACCCCGGCCTAGTAGTTTCAACGGCCGCGTGCGAAACGCCATGGGCAGTCGGTCCGAGCGGATCGGCGTGGCTTGCCGCGTGTGGTGGCAGCCGACACAACCGCGTCGCTCGCCCGGCCGGACGTAGATCCACGACATCTCGTTCAACTCGGACCGCCCCTCGGCATCGACGGCCTGAAAGGCGATCGGCGTGTCGGCCGGCACCTCGACACAGAACGACCCGTCCGGCGCCAACGGAACGGTACCCAACTCCATCGTTTCGTTGCCGGCGTGGACGATGTACGAGTGGGACGAACGGGTAGTCAGCCCCTTGCCGGCGATCACGCGGATCGCGCGGACGTTCGGCCAACCGGCCGTGTGGTTCTTCGTGAATCGAGCGTTCTGGCAGAAGAAGATCCCCGTGGCCCGGGTGCTTTCTGCGCTCCTGTGGTCAACCTTCTCGGCTATCAAGGGCGGTCGCGTTCGCTCACCCAGATAGACGGGCGAGTGGATGCCGGTATCGGGCGAATCGTACAGCGGTGTGAGGGTCGGCGGTTGGCTGTCGGGGTCCATGATGCCGATCTTTCGGTAGCTGATGTCTTGGACCGTGCGTTTCTCCTGGCCGACGGTCAGTTCGACCGGCACGCGGCGGGGTGTGGTGCATAGCAGTCGTCCGTCGGGCAGTGCCGCCACGTCGCCCGCTTCGAGGCGGTAATGCCGCAAGTCCTTCTGCCGCGAGCCGGGCCGACCGATCGTGACGCCGGGCCCGGTAAGGAACGCCACCCGGCCGTCAGGCATCGGCGCGGGGCTGCCGCACAGGTTGGCCCGAAGTCGGTTGTTATACTCGGGCCCTAGGTCCAAGCCGAACTCGGTGTAGCCCTCGCTACCGTCGGTATGAATCGCATGCAGCAGCGTTTCCACCTTGCCGCGGTCGAAGAAGTTGTCCGACCGGATGAAGAGGATCCGCCCGTCGGCCAGTATCTCGGGCTCGTTGTCGAAGATGATCGTGTTGGTCAAGGGGTGGACTCCGCTGCCGTCGGCGTTCATTACGAACAGGGCACGCGAAGGCGGGTTGTGGTATTCCTCGAAGGTTCCGATCCGCGTCGACGTGAAGACAATGCGTCCGTCGGGCAGTTCTACCGGATCGATGTCGTGGAACGGGCCGTCGGTCAATTGCTCCGGCGAACCCCCGTCGGCCGAGAGTCGATAGATGTGGAACATCGGATCGCCGTCATAGGCCATCGAGACATAGATCCACCGTCCGTCGAACGAAACGCTGGGCGACCCGAGGGCACCTCGGCCCGCGTCGAGCAACATGCGCGGCTCGATGCCCGGCCGGGCCGGCTTGAGTACGTAGAGCTTGTGTCCGACTTTCATGGGGGCCGGCAGGTCGTGCTCGGGAAAGGATCGGGACTTGCGCGGATTGAAGATCGTCACCGGTAGGCTGTCGTACGAGGTGCCGGTGGCTTGCAGCGGCAGATAGAGGCTGCAATCGTCGCCCACGAAGACAATGCCCTCGGGCCAGACGAAATCGGGCGACGGGGCTTTTTCCAGTACCGGGCCGGTCCAGCCCTGTTTGGCCGCCTCTTCCAACACCTGAAGGCCCGTGGCGTGGACCTTGCCCATCGGCGCGCCGGCCGGCTGGGTGGCCTCTTCGACGGCAACGCGGCCCCACAGTCCGGCGCCGAATTCGGCCAGGACTTGGGCCACGGGCCAGTCCATGTCGTCGAAGTTCGCCTGATGCCAGTTGGGCCGTTGCTTGACGTAGCATTTCCATGTTTCATCGCTGGTGAAGACGACTTCCTGTCCGTCGGCCAAACGGGCGACCAGTTTGACGATCAGAGCGGCCGGGCCGGGTAGCGTGTTGACTGCCTCGACCGCCACGACATTGCGACCCGGTACCAGCAGCTTGGTCACGTCATATCGCTTGGGCTTACCCCATTCGATATTACCTTCACCGACGCCCAGGCCGTTCAGATGCAGGGCGCACAGATTGTCGCAGGTGATGATCACTTCGGCCGATTCTACCTCCGCCTGATCCGGCAGCATCATTTCCGCCCGAAAGTAGTTCACACCGGCGGGCAAGGAATTGACATCGTCCCCTACTCCGCGCGAGTACCAGATCCACTTGGCCCCGTCGAAGCTCGGCGGCTCTGCTTGAGCCAAGGCCATGCCACACGGAACCATGATGCCAATTATTGACAACGCCAAGCCCGTCACTCTCATCACCACCTCCGTATGCCGTATTGCTCGTTGCCGCAAGAGGACAGTATATCACGCCGCCGTTTCCAGCGAAACGGGCCGCCCGCACCCTTGGGGGGTAGGTGCAAGTAGTCTGCTCGACAGGATCGTGAAATGTCGGTACAACAAGGCGAAACTGCAACTACGACACAGGAGGCAAACATGCCGGAAGAACTTCCCGACTGGGACGAGCGTTATGCCCAACAGAACACGCCTTGGGACACCGGGCGGCCGTCGAGCGAATTGCAGCGGATTCTCCAAGAGCACGAGATCTCTGCCGGTCGCATGCTGGAGTTGGGTTGCGGCACCGGCACGAACGCCGTCTTCCTGGCTCAGCAGGGGTTCGAGGTGACGGCCGTGGATATCTCGCCGCTGGCCATCGAGCAGGCCCGGGCCAAGGTCGATGCGGCGGGCGTGGACGTGACGCTTTTGACGGCCGACCTGCTTGAGTTGCCCGATTTGGGGCCACCGTTTCAGTTTGTCTTTGATCGGGGGGTCTACCATGCGGTCCGCCGAGAGAATCTGACCGGTTTTCTCGACACCTTATCCCAAGTCAGTGCGCCGGGCGGAGTGTATTTCACCATCGCCGGCAACGCGAACGAGACGCGCCCGGGCGAGACCGGTCCGCCGCGCGTTACGGCCGAGGAAATCTGCCGCGAGTTGGACCCGCTGATGGAGTTGGTGCAGTTGCGAGAGATCCGCTTCGACGAGATTGTCGTGGACGGCAAGCCGGAGCGCCCGTTGGGCTGGTCGGCTTTGTTTCGGCGAAAAACGTCGGGCAAGCCCGACCGCTAAACGGTAGAGCGCTAAGCGGTAGTGTGTTATTCTTCGGCTTCGAGGAGTACCGTGACGCGGCGTTGTTTCCCGTTGCGTATTACGGTGACCACGACTTGGTCGCCGGGTTGCTTGCTTTCGACGATGGTTAACAGGTCGTCCGCCGTGCGAACCGGTTTGCCGTCGATGGCGACGATCAGGTCGGCGGCCGAGATGTCGATCGTGCGGTAGACGAACGGGCCTCGCTGGCGTCGGATGACTTTGGGGCCCTGAAGACCGGCTTTGGCTGCCGCGCCGCCGGGTACCAGGGCATAGACTAGCAAACCACCCTTGATCTCGTGGACCCGGAGGATGCCGATGTCGGCGCGCATGACGCGCCCGTCTTGGATCAGTTGTGGTACGACTCGGGCGATCGTGTTGATGGGAATGGCAAATCCCACGCCGGCACTTTCACCCGTCTTGCTGGCGATGGCCGTGTTCATGCCGATCATTCGTCCTTGGCTATCCAGCAGCGGTCCGCCGGAACTACCCGGGTTGATGGCCGCATCGATCTGGATGATCGACTTGATCGTCCCGCCCCGATTGCGGCGAGGTAGCGAGCGGTTCAGGCTGGCGATCACTCCGGTCGAGAGGGTCCGCTCGAGTCCGAACGGGTTGCCGATGGCGAACACGCGTTGCCCGACTTTCAGACCCGTAGAACTGCCGAAGGTAACCGGGTGGATGGACTGCGCGGGAACCTCGATTTTCAGCACGGCCACGTCGGTGGCCGGATCGATGCCGACTAAGCTGGCGGGAAAGGCCTTGCCGTTATGGAGCGTGACTTGGACCTCGCGGGCCCCGTCGATCACGTGGAAGTTGGTCAGGATGTGGCCTTGCCGATCGATCACGATGCCGCTGCCCTCGCCCTGGGAGGTCAGCTCGCGCATGAAGAACCTGTCGGTTTGGACACTCCGCGTGCGGATGTTCACGGCACTTCGGTTGGTCGCCTCGTAGACGGCGATGTTGACCCGTTCGTCGGGCGTCATCTGCGGATCGTCGGGCGCAGGGAGATCGGTTTTCACGGGGGCCGGGTCTTGATCCGGCGGCGACCAGGCAGGGGCATCCTGGGCAATGGTTGGCGTCTCGGTGTGTGGCGGGTCGTAGATGATGATCGCCGAGATGGCGCCCAGCACGGCCGATACCACGCATAATAGGATGAGCTTCTTCATCTGTGAATCCTCGTGTCCAGCGGGAAATTCTAGGGCGAACTCGTCGGCAAGGCAAAGGGCCAAACGATGGGGATCAGGAGCAGGGCTGTGATCGCGATCAGTAGGGCCAACGGCCAACCGACTTTCAGATAGTCGCGGGGATGGTATCCGCCGGGGCCCATGACCATCAGGTTCGTCTGGTAGCCGATCGGCGTGAGGAAGCTCAACGAGGCGGCCAGCAGAACGGCCATCACGAACGGGCGAGGGCTCAAGCTACTGGCCGCGGCCGTCTGCACGGCGATCGGGAAGAGCATCACGGCCACCGCGTTGTTGCTGATCGTTTCGGTGAAGACGACCGTCATCACGTACAGCACCCCCAGCAGCATATACGGATTCTGACCTCCCACCAGATCGACCAACCCATGGGCAATTTGTTCGGCCGCCCCGCTTTGGTTCAGCGCCATACCGAGTCCCAAGGCCCCGGCGATGGTGATCAGCACGTGCAGGTCGATCGCCGATCGGGCCTCGCTCACCGGCAAGCAGCGACCGAAAATCATGAGGCCGGCAATGGCGATTCCGGCAATCGCGGGCGACCCCAGCCCGGCCAGCATGCTGTTCTGATCGTTAAAAAAGTTAGCTGTACTAAGCCAGAGGATCAGCCCGGCCATTAAGGCGCCGGCCAACAACGCGCGATCGTGTCGCCGCGGCTCGGAACCCTCGACGGCCGCCACCAGATAGAAATCGCGACTGTGACGATAACGACCGGCGAACTCGGTTCGGGTTTGCAGCAGCAGGGTGTCGCCGGCCTGGAGTTCGATGTCGCCGACCTTGCTGGGTAGCCGGGCTCCGTTACGGTGGATGGCCACCACGGCCGCATTATAACGCTGCCGGAAATTCGCCGCGCGAACGGTCCGGCCGATCAACGGCGAAGTGGGTGAGAGCACGGCCTCGGTCAGGTGACGCGACCGACGTTCCTTAGGATGAATCTCGTAGGTCATGTCGCCGGCCGGGACCAGGCCGGGAATCTTCTCCAGGTCGACTATCGTGGTCACCACGCCCGTGAAAATCAACCGATCGTCGGCATGAATCACGTCGTTGGGCGTGACCGGGGAAATCACTTCGCCTTGCCGATTGATCTCCAAAAGGAACAAGCCGCGCAAGTGACGCAGTCCGGCCCCTTCAACCGTCTTGCCGACCAGTCGGCACTCGGGCTGAACCAGCGTTTCGACCAGATACTCGCGACGGTGCTCGTCGAGCTGCTCGATCATTTCGGTGCGGTCGGGCAACAGACGACGACCGAACAGAAGCAGGTACAGGCTGCCCACAATCGCGCAAGGCAATCCCACCTGGCCCAGCTCGAACAGCGTCATGCCTCGCAATTGGTGGTGGAACACGGCGGTGTAGTCGGCCTCACCGCTGTCGATACGCTGTTGCTCTTCCCGATGCTCCTTTTTCAACTGCCCGTTGACCAGAATGTTGGTACTGGTGCCGATCAGGGTGCAGGTTCCTCCGAGAATGGCCAAGTAGCTGACGGGGATCAGCAGCCGCGAAGGCGACACGGCCCGGCTGCGGCACCAATCCAGCACCACGGGCACGAACATGGCGACCACGGCCGTATTGAGCACGAAGGCCGAGATACCCACCAGACTCAAGGCCAAACGAACGGTCGCGTTTCGGGCCGTCTTGGCGGTCCCTAGCAGGCGGTTGCCGGCCCAGTCGAGCACGCCGGTGGATCGCAATCCGGCCGAGACCACGAACAGTGCCCCGATGGTCAACACGGCCTCGTTGGCGAACCCTTCCAGGGCCTGCTCGGGCGTAATCACCCCCAGCAGCGTCACGGCCACCATCCCGCCCAAGAAAAGCAGGTCGGTCGGCGCGTTACGCTGCACCTGCAAGACGACAAACACGGCCGCCGTCACGGCCAAGGCAATCCAGGCGTCGGGGGACATTATTCGTTTCGGACCTTTGGGCGGTTAAACGGTTCTCTTCAGTATAGCCGATCGTGGCTTCCGGCTAAACGCCAAGCTCGAAAATCGCATTACTCGGCCTCAAGCCGCTGCCGGCAGTCCTCGATGACTTTCTCATAGCGGTCGCCTCGGGCAATGACCTCGAATTGGCGGGAATCGGCGCCTGTGACCTCGATATGGATCTCGATCCGCTCGACCGGCAGACAGGCTTCCACCCGATCGGCCCATTCGACCAGCGTGATCCCGTCGCCTTCGAAATACTCGTCGGGCCCGAGCTGGTCGAATTCGTCCTCGTCGCGGAGCCGATAGGCGTCGAAGTGGTAGACCGGCCTCCGGCCATGGTACTCCTGCACCAGCACGAAGGTCGGGCTGACCACGTCCCGGCGATCGACACCCGAGGCCGTGGCAATCGCCCGAACCAACTGCGTCTTGCCCGCCCCCAACGTGCCGCACAAGGCCACGGTCGTTCCGTCAGGCAACACCTCGGCCAGCACGGTCCCCAGCCGCTGAGTGTCCGATTCGTTCGATGCGTTGAAAGTGAAGCTGTTCATGGGTGATCGTCAATCGAATTCGTGTTCCCAACCGCCGGGAACCAGTTGCTTGCAGCGGCCCTGGTCGTCGAGTTGCCATAGGCCCGGCTTGGGGAGGAATTCTCCGATGTCGGTCAGTGGCACGCCGAGCGGTTGCTCGGCCAGCATCCGCTCGGCCTCGCTTGGCGGCACGGCCAGGATCAGTTCGAAGTCCTCGCCGTCACGAAGCGCGTGCTGCTGGGGTGTGACGCCGTCGGGGCGTTGTTCGGCCAACCTTCGCGCATCGTCGGCAATGGGTAGGGCGTCGAGATTCAACACGGCCCCGCAGCCGCTCTCTTGACAGAGGTGGGCCAAGTCGATCGACAGCCCGTCGCTGACGTCGATACCCGCGTGAAGTCCATATCGCTCGTGAAGCAAGAGGGCCTCTTCAATACGAGGGCGAAAGTCGAACTGCTTGCCGAGGATGCTGCCGCCGAAATGGTCGGTGACCACGATCCGATCGCCCGGCTTAGCCCCATCGCGACGCAACGGACCTTGCTCGGTCACTTCTCCTATTACAGTGATGCTGACGGCCAGCGGTCCGTCCCAACTGTTGGTATCGCCGCCGGCCAGCGCCACGTCGAACTCCTCGGCCAACGGCAACAGGCCCTCGTACAACGCCATGGCCAACTCCAGGCCGCCGGCACGCGGCAGGGCCAAGGCAATCACGGCAGCCAACGGTCGGGCGGCCATCGCGGCCAGATCGCTGAGGTTGACCGCCAGGCACTTGCGGCCTACGCGAACGGGATCGACTTCGGCCAACTCGAAATCTACCCGCTCGGTCAGCAGATCGACCGTGACCACGCAATCCGACCGGCCGGCCGTGCGCAACACGGCCGCATCGTCCCCGGGCCCCAACCGCAACAGCGGATGAGCCGGCAGACGCTCGCGAAGCCAAGCGATCAATTGGGATTCCATGGTACCCGAAGTGCCGAACCTTCGTTGTCCAACGAGCCAAGGGGCATTATGGAGAAGTCCGTCGAAAAAAGCAAACCGGTTGGGGTGGCTGGTGGGAGCGGGAAGGGGTCAGGTCCATGTTTTCGGCCAACGATTCTTGGCCATCACAACGTCTACTGGCCGAAAAATGGACCAGACCCCGGCTTTGGCTGCCAGCGCGATCAGTTTTTCGTCGAACGACGTGCCGTATCGCGGGCTTTGGGGCGCTGTGCCGTGGCGGTGGGTGTCGAGAGGTATCCGTAGAGCGGTTGGCTGTCGCGCAGGACCCAGAACTTCAACGGATTGAGGTTGCCAAAGTCGGGGCGATTGAGGATGTAGGAGACGTTTTCCATCGAAACGGTCTCCCAAATGTGCATCCCCACCAGCACGTCGCCAGGCCGGATTCCGGTAGACTCGGCGGGGCTGCCCGCTCGAATGCTCGTAATCATCAGACCACCCCGATAGCGAGTCGTCTTGTTGTCCCGACGGAACTGCTCTTTCGAGAGGGGCTCCAATTCCAGGCCCAGCGTGTCCCAAGCGGGAAGGGCCGGGGTATCGATCCGGCGGCTGGCGTTGCTCAGCGTCAGTTGAAACGCCATCTCGCTCCCGTTTCGCTCGACGCGCAACTCAATCTCCTCGCCAGGTTGACGCTCCAGCATCGCGCGATGGAAATCGAGATGGCACTGGATCTGCGATTCGTCGACACCGACGATCTGATCACCCGATTCTAGTCCGCACTCGGCGGCCGGACTGTCTCCGTCGATCGTCGTAACGATTACGCCGCGTCCCAATTCATCGGGAGCATGACCGACCGTCAGGCCGTGCCATGCGGTCTTCTTGGTATGCGAGGCGATGAGCTTGGTCACAATGGCCATGGCCTTGTCGACGGGGATGGCAAAGCCGATCCCTTGGGCTCCCGCCCGAACCGCTACGTTGATCCCGATCATCTCGCCGTCGATATTCAGAAGCGGTCCGCCGGAGTTGCCCGGGTTGATGCTCGCATCGGTCTGGATCAAGTCGCCGTAGAACTGCGCATCGCTGACTTGAACGGCCCGTTTCAGGGCGCTGATGATTCCGCAGGTGACCGTGTGCTCGTACCCGTACGCGTTACCCACCGCCACAACCGTCTCGCCGGGCATCAGGTCGGACGAACTTCCGATCCGAATCACGGGTAGTTTTTCGGACGAGTCGATCTTAATGACGGCCAGATCGGTGCTGACGTCCCGGGCAACCAGTTTGGCAATGAACTGCTTCTGGTTCTCGGTGGTCACCTGGATCTTCCGTACGCCGTCGACCACATGGAAGTTCGTGACGATGTATCCGCGAGGATCGATGACCACGCCGGTTCCCATCCCGTTGACCCGCCGACCACCCTCGCCGCCGACAGCTTGCGGATTGGTCGCATCGAGTGTCTTTTCGCCACGGATGTTGACCACCGAGGGGCGTGCCTCGCGAACGGCCTTCACCAGCGGAGTCTCTCGTAGCTCGGAACCGTGTCCGAATAGGGGAAGAAACAGCCAAGCAGCCACCAACATCAGGCCTAGAACGGAGGCCCGGTGGGGATACGTTTTCCGTCGCGCGGTTTGGTCGGGCATGGAGAGTCTATCGTGGTGTGGGTCGGAGAAAGGGCGGGTTTGGGATGGATCGTGCCCGTACTGCGGGAAGCTCGGGAAGATCCGGTCGCGCGGAACAGCGATGCTTCAAAACAGCGATACCTAAGATAGATCGGTTCGGCACAACGGCCGCCTTGACCGACGGGGTTACCACCGGAATAGACTGCCTAAACTTCCAGCCGGGCGCTGGTCTCCCCTCCGAGCAATGGCAGGATGGGCAGACTTGAGGGAGTTTGATTGTTGCCTAAAATGGCGGGCTGGGGCTGTGTTGGCCGTGCATGGCGTGGTATAGTTCTCCCAATTCCATTCGGACCACGGAATCCGGCAATACCCTAGCAAGGAAGATGTAGCATGAAGGTTCAATTCCTCGGTGCCGCACGGCAGGTGACCGGGTCGCAATACTTGGTCGAGGTGGACGGGGCCAGGCTGCTGGTCGATTGCGGGTTGTTTCAGGAACGGGAATTCCTGGAGCGAAACTGGGAAAAGAGCACCGCTGGGCCCAAGCAACTCGATGCGATCCTGCTGACCCATGCCCATGTCGATCACTGTGGGCTGGTGCCGAAGCTGGTTCGCGAGGGGTTTCGAGGGCAGATCATCACGACCGGGGCCTCGGCCGATTTGGTCGAATTGGTGCTCCGCGATTCGGCCAAGATCCAGGCGGAAGAGGCTTCCTACAAGAAACGACGCCATCGCAAGGAACACCGCCGCGGAAAGCATCCCGCCGGGCCGTTGTACTCCATGAAGGACGTCGATCGAACGATCCGGCTGTTGCGGCCGGTCGGCTATGAAGAAGAGATCACGATCGGCGAAGGGGTCTCGGCCGTACTGCACGACGCGGGCCATATTCTGGGCTCGGCCATGGTCGAGTTGCGCGTTCGCAACGCCGACGAGCCGCGGCGGCTGCTCTTTTCCGGCGACATCGGGCTGCGTGGCAAACCGATTGTGCGCGACCCGGCCACTCCCAGCGAGGCGGATTATCTGGTCATGGAATCGACTTACGGCGACCAGGACCATCACCCGCCCGGCGACATCGAATCGCAGATGGAAGGGATCATCAACCGGACGATCGATCGGGGTGGTAATGTGGTGGTGCCCATCTTTGCCATCGAACGGGCCCAGGAGTTCATCTACTACTTAGGCCGATTGCGGCAATCCGGCCGGATTCCACCGGTGTCGGCATTCCTCGATAGCCCCATGGCGGCCGACGTGATTGAGATCTTCCGCCAGCATCGCGAGTGTTTCGACCTGCAAGCCTGGCAGATGATTAGCAACGGCGACACTCCGCTACGGTTTCCGGGCCTGAAGCTGGTCCGCGACCGCGAGGAGTCCAAAGCGATCAACGCCCACGAGGGCCCGGCCGTCATCATGTCGACCTCGGGTATGTGCACGGCCGGCCGGATCAAGTTCCATCTGCGTCAGAACCTCGGCCGTCCCCAGAGTACAATCCTGTTCGTTGGCTACCAGGCCCGCGGCACGCTGGGGCGACAGCTCGTCAACGGCAATCCGCGGGTACGAATCCACGGCCAGGAGCATCAGGTCAAGGCCGAGGTTGCACGGATCTACGGTTTCTCCGGTCACGCGGACCGTGCCGCCCTGATGCGTTGGCTCGGCTATTTCCAACGCCCGCCGAAGCGTCTCTTCCTCGTGCATGGCGAAAAAGACAACGCGCTAAGCCTTGCCCAACACGTCCGCACCGAACTCGATTGGGACGTCACCGTGCCCGAGTACCGCCAAACGGTCGACCTAGACTAAACCGCTTGCGGCTTTGCAGGCGTAGATGTATGTAAGGGTATCCGGGAATATGAGTCTGTAGGAGGCGACTCCTGTCGCCGATTCGCCCTCTCGGTGTTTCTACCGGCGACTGGAGTCGCCTCCTACACGACTTGACTGCAGTTTCCGACCAGTGCCCAAACCGATATACTTTCCATAGGTCAATGTTGGACTCGCTTTGAGAAAGGATTTGCCGATGTCACGGGTGGTGAGCAAACCGCCGGATGAGCCGCCGGCCGCCGATGGGAGCCGTGTCGCCGGGTGGTGGCGGGAGTCGGAAGACGGGCAGCGGGTGCTTTGCGGCGTCTGTCCGCGGGCCTGCTCGCTGGGACCGGGGGACCGCGGATTCTGCTTCGTGCGGCAGAATCGTGAGGGCCGGATGGTCTCGACCACTTACGGCCGAAGTACCGGGTTTTGTGTCGACCCGATCGAGAAGAAGCCGCTGAACCAGTTCTATCCTGGCACACCCGTACTCTCCTTCGGCACGGCCGGCTGCAATCTGGGTTGCAAGTTCTGCCAGAACTGGTCGATGTCGCGATCGAAGGACGTCGACGCCGCCTCGGAAACGGCCACGCCCGAGACGGTAGCCAACGCGGCCGCCAAGCTGGGTTGCCGTAGCGTGGCCTTCACCTACAACGATCCGATCGTTTGGGCCGAGTACGCCATCGACACGGCCAAGGCATGCCACGACATAGGGGTGAAGACCGTGGCCGTCACGTCCGGCTATATCACGGCCGACGCCCGAGAGGCTTTCTACAAACACCTCGACGCGGCCAATGTCGACCTGAAAGGTTTCAGCGAGGATTTCTATCGGAAAATGACCGGCGGACACCTGGAACCCGTGTTGGACACCTTGCGATGGTTGGCCCGGGAGACGGATATTTGGACGGAAATCACGAACCTGGTGATTCCCACAGCCAACGATTCGCCGGACGAGTTGAAGCGGATGTGTGAGTGGATCGTCGATGAGTTGGGGCCCGATGTACCGATCCACTTCTCGGCCTTTCACCCCGACTTCAAGATGACCGATCTTAGCAGCACGCCCACGGAAACGCTGCTCGAGGCCCACCGGATTGCCTGCGATGCGGGACTGCGCTACGTCTATACGGGCAACGTGGCCGACCGCGAGCATCAAAGCACCTATTGTCCCGGTTGCCGTCGCGTGATCATCGAGCGAGACGGGTATATACTCGGGCGGTTCGAGCTGCGGAAGGGACAGTGCGGACATTGCCAAACGCCGATTGCCGGGCGATTCGATGCTCGGGCGGGTGAATGGGGCGGCCGCCGGATGCCGGTGAACATTGCGTCTTATGCGGTGGCCGCGAAACCGACCATCAGCAAACCGGAACCGGCCAAGCGCCCCAAGCCGGCCGGCGACGGCACCGTGCAACCTGAACTCTCCCAGCAGCAGGAATCGGTCCTTTTCGAGGCGACCGGGCGCCGTGTGGCGGCCATCGTTCGCGCGCAGGCCCCCGAGGCGTTGAAGACCTCGGCGTCCGATTTGGCCGGCCTGCCCGTCTATGGCGTGTTTGTCAGCCTGAAGCGAGGCGGAGAGTTGCGTAGTTGTTGCGGGATGTTGGGCCAATCGTTGCCGCTGGGTGAGGCCGTGGATCGCGCGGCCGATCGGGCCGCCAAGGAGGATCCCCGTTTCCCGCCCATTTCGCCCACCGAACTCGCCGATTTGGACATGGAAGTCTGGTTGCTCTGGGGATTGCAGGCGGTGGCCCAGCGGGGAAAGGATCGCGCTGGAGCGGTCGAGATCGGCAAGCACGGCCTGCAAATCACTAAAGGAAACGCCCGAGGGTTACTGCTGCCGGGCGTAGCGGTCGACCATAAGCTCGATGCCAAGGGCTTTTTGAAACAGGTCTGTCTCAAGGCCGGCTTGCCCCCGGATGCCTGGCAAGACGATGCCGCCACGCTGATGACCTTCGAGGGCTACGCGATCAAGGGCCGACTGGATGCCGGGGCCAGCGTGGACGGCATGGTTCCCGGCGGGCCGACCGGAGCCGACGTGGCCGCCTTGGCCGATTTCGCCCGCAATAACATCGTGGCCCTGTTGTCCGGCGCCACGCCCAACTATTACATGACGGGCGGTTTCGACGGTGGGGTCAGCGGCCTGGCCATTACCGTGGGCAACTCGGGTGAACCGGCAGCCATCGATTGCAGCAAGCTGTCGATGCGGCCGCAGATGCCGTTGCAAACTACGCTGTTTAGCCTGATCGACTCGGCCGCCCAGGCGCTCAGGGCCCAGGGGGTCCATTATCAAACGGTCCAATCGGCGCCGCTGGGGCTGAGCGTGTTGTTGGATCCGGCCATGCACGGCACGGCAGATGAGCCGATCCTCGCGGGGGTCGATCCGAAACATCGGGCCATGTTGGTGTTCGACGGACCGCGTTCGGCCTGGGTCTTCGATCCGAGTCTGTCGGCCGAACAACTATTGGAATCGGCCCTGAAAGAGGCGGTCGTACCCGACCGGACTTCGGCACGTGTGATGAGCATGGCCGTTGTGTCCACGCAGCCTAGGGTCACGATTGCCAACGTCCCGCGCCCGCAGTCGGGGCCGGAAGTGCGCCCGGCGGCGGTGGCCGGTACGTTCTATCCGGGCAAGGCAGACGAAATCAACCGGATGCTCGACGAGATGTTGCCGAAGCAGCGGAAACCGAAAGCTTGGCCGGGCGTGATGGTGCCGCACGCCGGTTGGACTTACTCGGGCCGGTTGGCGGCCGAAGTGCTGGGCCGGGTGAAGATTCCCGAGTGCGTCATTATCCTATGTCCGAAACATCGCCCCGGCGGCGCCGAATGGGCCGTGGCACCGCATCGTGTGTGGTCGTTGCCCTGCGGCGAGATCTCCTCGGATCCCGAGTTGGCCGAACGATTGGCCCAGGGCATCGACCGACTGGAACCGGACGCGGCGGCTCATCGGCAAGAACACGCGATCGAAGTGCAATTGCCGCTGTTGGCAAGGTTGGCTCCCGAGGCCAAGGTGGTTGGCATCACGATCGCCGGCGGCACGCTGCCGAGGTTGCAAGAGTTTGGCCGGCAGATGGCCGACGTGCTGCGCGAGGAGGAGTCCCGGCCGTTGTTGGTCATCTCCAGCGACATGAACCACTTCGACGACGAGGCTCGCACCCGCCAAATCGACCGCATGGCTCTGGATGCCATGGAAAGCCTCGACCCGGCCAAGTTGTACGAGACGGTTCGGGAAAACCAGATCAGCATGTGCGGCATGTTCCCGGCCGTGATCGTCATGGAGACCCTGAAGCAACTGGGGCAACTTTCGCGGTGTGAGGTAGTCGGCTACTCGACCAGCGCCGAGTCCAGCGCCGACACGAGCCGTGTGGTCGGCTACGCGGGCGTGCTGTTAGGTTAGGTCATTGGCGCAGTCAGCGGGACATACGACGACTTTGCGGCCGCAACAAGCAGGGCTTGTCGGGGAGTTGCCCCAAGGAAGTGCCGTTGACGAGACCGGCTTTCGCGTAATAGGATGCAATGATGACGCGACGCGATCCGATAAAGACAGATATGGGACAACTGATTTCCAACTTGGCGGCCGTCTCGATGGTGGTTCACTCCGTTTTGGGGTGTTGCTGGCACCACCAGCACGAGGGTATGGCGATGGCTTCGACCCAAAGCCAGAGTGTCAATCATGCCGCCTGCTGCTGTCACGATTCTCACGCCGGGCATCGGCACTCGCCCAGCGAGCCGACCAAGCAGCAGGCTCCCGAGGGGCACCACTGCCAAGAGGGGGCATGCCATCTTCCGGCGGTCCGACCGGATCGTCTCATTGAGGTTCCAACGCCGGGTGCGGGGGGAACCGTCTTGGCGATAGTCTTGCCCGCCCCGTGCATCGTGGCCGAAACCGGCCGGACTGTCGAGCCGATCGCCGGCGAAACACTTCGCGGATCACCGCCCATCTATCTGCTTACCCAATCTCTGCTGCTCTGATCCGTTCCCACATTCTTGTCGGGAAGACGGACGCTGGTTTCTAATCCTTTGCCCGTGCGCGTGAATCTCGGGCAGTATACCGTATTGCAGAGTATCAAGTTAGGAAAATGACATGAGTAGATTTCGTATTTCAATTTGTCTGATCGGGGCCATGGTGGCCGTGGTAGCGATTGTCGGATGTTTGGAAAAGCCCCGTTCGACCGCCAAGCAACCTGCGGCCGCAGCGCACAGTGATGACGACGGTCACGACCACGGCAAAACCTCGGACGACAAACACGGCCACTCGCATGGCGGTGGCAAGCATCAGCACAAGAAGAAGGCTAAATCGCACGACCACGAGCATGATGAGGCGACCTCCTTGCGTTTGAGCAAGCAGGCTCGGGCGAATATCGGCGTGAAGGTGAAGCGAGTCGAGCTTGGCCCGTTCGCGCGGAGCCTCGGCGTGCCGGCAACCGTCGTCCGGCGTCCGGGCCGTTCGCAGGTGCAGGTTGCCGCGCCCTTTACCGGGAAGGTCAAGCGGATTCACCGCGTGGAAGGCGAGGCCGTGACCTCGGGTATGCCGTTGTTCGATCTGCAACTGACCCACGAAGAGTTGGTGCAGGCCCAGGTTGAGTTTCTGCGCGTGGCCGAGGAACTGGACGTGGTCAAGCCGGAAGTCGAGCGGCTTACCCAAGTGGCGGCCAAAGGGGCCATTGCCGGGAAGACGCTGCTCGCGCGCCAGTACGAACAACAGAAGCTCGAAGGCGTCTTGAAAGCTCAGACACAGAGCCTCTTGCTGCATGGCCTCAGTCGCGAGCAAGTCGAGCAAATCCTCGACAATCGTGAGTTGCTGCAGGATCTGACGGTCACGGTTCCCGAGCCCTCGCGGGCGGCGGACCAAGATGAATCACGATTGCTGCAAGTCGAGCGGTTGAACGTCGAGGAGGGCCAGCACATCACGATCGGTGATCCGCTGTGCATGTTGGCCGACTATAACGAACTGCACATCCGCGGCGAGGCGTTCGAGCAGGATATTCCCGGCCTAACGCAAGCCGCCCGCAACGGCTGGCCCGTCACGGCCGTTTTCGAGCGACCCGATGCCGATCGCCAGATAGTCGAGGATCTGAAGATCCTTTACTTGGACAACGAGGTCGAGACGCAATCTCGGGCGTTCCATTTCTACGTGTTGCTGCCGAATCGGTTGGCCCGAGACAGCAAGAACGGGTCGGGGCATCGTTTTATCGATTGGGAGTACCGTCCGGGACAGCGGTTGCGCTTGAGGGTGCCGACGGAGCCGGCCGAACAGCGGATCGTACTGCCGGTCGAGGCGGTCGTGCGAGAAGGTGCCGAGGCGTTTGTCTTCGAGCTCAACGGTGACCACTTCGACCGCCGCGGCGTGCAAGTCGAACACCGTGACCAGGACTATGCCGTGATCGCCAACGACGGAGTCCTCAAGCCGGGCGTAAGAGTCGCCGTTGCCGGGGCCTATCAAATCTATCTAGGAACGAAGAACAAAGGCGGCCAAAACGTCACCGCGCACGCCGGACACTCGCACTGAAAAATGATGCTGGTTCCCATGCTCTGCGTGGGAACGAGCGGAGAACTAACCACTGAAACAGTAGACGCTTCGTCCGTCACCACCGGGCTTGTCCCGGTGGAACGATGATTGGCCACTAACCGGTGGCCCCGAATAGCACCGCCCGCCAATCTGGGCCGCCGCTGGAAGCGGCGGCCCAGATTGGCGGAGAACGCGCGGAAAACAGACCGTGCTAGTAGTCAATCAGCGCTCCACGGGGACAAGCCCCGTGGTGGCGTTTGCAGCTTAACTAACCACTATCGGGCAAGTGTCAATACATATCGGTCAGAGATTGTTTGATTTGATGACAAGTGTCAATACATGTCGGTCACTCCGTGAACTTTCGTTTTGGGAGTTCGTAGGGCACCTGATTGAGCAAGGGTTGTTCGGTAGGCGCGCGTCGTCGGAGTGCGTGAATGCGAATCGTGCCGGCCGAGAGGTCGGCCTCGGCGCGAACCAGGCGGTGGAGCCAGTGCGGATCGACAGAGAAGCGGCGGCCCAACAGGTTGACGTAGCCGTTGTCGTTGGTACGCCGGATGTAGATGATGGTTCCTTGAGGATGCTTTTGCAGGTCGAGTCGCCATCGCTTGGGGAACGGTCGGCGTTGCGGCGCCGACTCGATGCGGGCCGCGTTTCGCTGTCGAGCCGCCGCGACGTATTTGACCGATTGATTTTGCAGCGCGCGAAGGGTCTCGTGCTCGAACCGGCTCCAGACCTTGGCTTGCCAGCGTCCGTTGAAGCTTTCGATGGCCGCCTGGAAGCCCGTTTCGTTGGGTGGCGCGAAGACGGGAATTACTCCCAACAGCAGACACAATCGGGATACCCGTCCGACGGTATCCGGGTACTGCCGAGGTCCGGTGAAACGTTGATCGTTGTCGAATTGAGCGTAGGTAGGCAGCCCTACCTGGCGCCAGTGTTCGACGAGTTTTTCGACGACCGATTTGGCCGAGATCGATCGCTGGGGCCAAGCAGCCGACAGGCCGCCGTGCAGCGAAATGCCCGTCAAAACGGTCAGATGGGGACCGCCTCGGATCGCCAGTCCTTCGATCGTGTCGAAGCTTTCCAGTTCGACTTTCTCGGCGGCCAGATCGGGCAAATACCATCCACGAAGCGGTGGAGGGCGTCGTTGGCGGTGTTTTGCGTCCAAGACGCCATGGCGTTGGAAAATCCGCCCGATGGTTCGCACCGAAGGACACGGATCGACGGCATCGGCTTGCATTTGCCGAAAGATGGCCTCGGCGCCGTATTCGCCCAGGGCACTGCGTTCCTTCAGCCGCCGCCGAATGCCGAGCACTTTGCGTTCGGTGGCCGGATTCGTGCGTCGCGTTCGGCTGGGACGTCGCGATCGATCGTTCCAGTCGACGCGATCGAGGCGTTTGCCTTCGGCGCGGCACACCCAAAACTGGACCGTGGACAAGGCCACGCCGAAGCGAGAGGCAACTTCGCGCTGAACAGCCCCGCGCCGCACGGCAGCCACCATCGCTCGGCGACGGCCGGCGATGTCGTTTTTGTTCCATCATGTTCTCCGAAGTATTGTTTTCCCGTCTGGTATCGCACGCCGGAACGTCGCCGACAAGAGGGGCACCCCCCGGAGGATCGCGCCCGCTGGGCTGTCGCAACTTCAGTCGGGCTACGCCCTCCTTCCGTTGCGACAGCCCAGCGGGAAACTGCCCAAACTGACCGACATCTATTGACACCTAAATGACCGATATGTATTGACACTTCTCCACTATCCACTATCCACTACTCCCCCATGCTCAACGCCATTATTCGATTCGCCCTTCGTCATCGCCTGCTGACGGTTGCCGTCGCGGGGCTTCTGCTGGGATATGGTGCGTGGACGACGCGCCGGTTGCCGATCGATCTGTTTCCCGATCTGAACCGGCCTCGCGTGACCATTATGACCGAAGCCCCCGGTCTGGCGCCCGAGGAGGTCGAAACGCTGATCACCTTCCCCATGGAGACGGCGCTGAACGGCGCCACCGGGGTCCAGGCCGTGCGCAGCAGTTCGGGCGTGGGCCTGTCGATCGTTTGGGTCGAGTTCGACTGGGGGACCAACATCCTCGACGATCGGCAGATCGTCAACGAACGGCTGGCTCTGGTGACCGACCGACTGCCCGCGGATGTCAAACCGCAACTGGCGCCGATTTCCTCGATCACCGGGCAAATCATGATCGTGGGGTTGCGCAGCGCCGAGGGGAAAACCTCGCCCATGGAGCTGCGCACTCTGGCCGATTGGGTCGTGCGACGTCGGCTTCTGAGCATCGCGGGCGTTTCGCAGGTGTTCACCATGGGGGGGCAACGCAAGCAGTTCCAGGTTTTGGTCGACCCTCAAAAGCTGCTCGACTATGACATTACGTTGGATGAAGTCAAAGAGGCCCTGAAACAGAGCAATACCAACGTCACCGGCGGCTACCTGGACGACCAGGGTCCTAAGGAGTTATTGGTCCGAGGGCTGGGGCGAGTGCGTACGTTAGACGATTTGCGGAAACTGCCGGTGAAGGTCCACGACGATACGCCGATCTTGTTGGACCAGATTGCCCGGGTTGACTATGGCCCCGAGGTCAAACGGGGTGACAGTGCCGCATTTGTTCGCGAGGCGGACGGAACATTCGCCGGCGGGCCGGCCGTGATTCTGACCGTCAACAAGCAGCCCGGCGCCGACACGCGAAAGGTCACCGAACAAGTCACGCTGGCCTTGCTCGAGTTGGAAAAGACCTTGCCAAAGGACGTCCGGGTCGATCCGGCGCTCTATCAGCAGAAGGCCTTTATCGATCTGGCAATCGACAACGTGATCGAGGCGCTGCGGGACGGGAGCCTGCTGGTGGTGGCCATCTTGTTCATTTTCCTGGTGAACTTCCGGACCACGTTTGTCACGCTCACGGCGATTCCTTTGTCACTCGTGGTGACCGCCATGGTGTTTCAGGCTTTTGGCCTCTCGATCAACACGATGACCCTCGGCGGGTTGGCGGTGGCGATCGGCGAATTGGTCGATGATGCGATCGTCGACGTGGAAAACATCTTCCGCCGGTTGCGCGAGAACCGACATCGTGACAAGCCGCTTTCACCGCTGTTGGTCGTGTATCGCGCCAGCGTCGAGGTCCGCAACTCGATCGTGTTCGGCACCCTGATCGTGGTGTTGGTTTTCATCCCCCTGTTCGGACTCGGCGGCATGGAAGGTAGGCTGTTTACGCCCTTGGCCGTCGCGTACATCGTTTCGATCCTCTCCTCGCTGCTGGTTTCGTTGACCGTCACGCCCGTGCTGTCGTACTGGCTTCTGCCGAGTGCCCGGGCCGTCGTGCGTGACGAAGAGGGACCGTTCCTTAGGGTGCTGAAGTACTTGGCCGGGCGACTCATCGAAACCAGCCTGAGGTGGCGCCGGACGATTCTGGCCGGCGCGGTGGTACTGGTCGTCGTCAGCGGCCTGGCCTTGTGGCAGTTGGAAAGCGATTTCCTGCCGCCGTTCGACGAAGGCGTGGCACAACTGAACGTCATCATGCCGCCGGGTACCTCGCTCGCACAATCGAAAAAGGCCGCCCGGCAGGTCGAAGAAAAACTCAAAGAAATCAAAGGGCTGAAGTCGTTCGTCAGCAAGACCGGTCGGGCCGAATTGGACGAACATGCCGTGGGCGTGAATGCCACCGAGATCATCGGTACGTTCGAGCCGGACAGTGGTCGCAGCCGGGAAGAAATCCTCGAAGAGATCCGGCAGCAGACGGCCGGCGTCGAGGGCGTGATTACGACCGTCGAGCAACCGCTGGCCCATCTGATCTCGCACATGCTCTCCGGCGTGCAAGCCCACGTGGCCGTGAAAATCTATGGCAAGGATCTCGACGTGCTGCGGAAGACCGTGGTCGAGATGGAAGAAGCCATTCACAACATCCCGGGCATCAAGGACCTGTTGATCGAACCCCAGATCCGGATACCGCAACTGCGCATCACCCTCGATCGCGATCGGTTGGCGTTTTATGGTCTCACACCCGGCGCTGTGAACCACCTGATCGAAACCGCCATGCACGGCAAGGTCGTTTCTCAGGTTCTGGTCGAGCAGCAGTCGTTCGATCTGCTGGTGCGCATGGAGGAAAAGTACCGGGAGGACCTGTCGGCTCTGAAGCGACTGACCATCAAGTTACCCGGCGGTGGTTCGACCACGCTCGATTCGGTGGCGCGAATCGAACGAGCGTTCGGGCCGAACACGATCCATCGCGAGAACGTAATGCGACGGATCGTGCTGCAATGCAACGTGTCAGGGCGTGGATTGGTCGACGTAGTCAAGGAAATCCAACGTGCCGTCCGGCCGATCGAAGATGCCTTGCCTAGCGGATACCACGTCGAATTCGGCGGGCAGTTCGAGAGTCAGCAATCCGCCTCGCGGACCATTGCCGTGTTGTTTACCATCTCGTTGATCGGCGTCTTCTTGACGCTCTATACGATGTTCCATTCGGCCAATTTCGCCTTGCAGGTGATGGTAGCCCTGCCGACGGCCTTCATCGGCGCCGTGGCGGCCCTGGTGTTGACCGGGCAGACGCTGACCGTGGCCGCCATGGTCGGATTCATCTCGCTGTGCGGCATCGCCTCGCGCAACGGGATCCTGCTACTGAACCACTATCTGTACCTGGTTAGAAACGAAGGCGAGGAATTCTCGCAGAAGATGCTCATCCGTGCCGGACGCGAGCGGCTGGCGCCCGTGTTGATGACGGCCTTGACCTCGGGTATCGGGTTGGTTCCCTTGGCCATTGCCGCCGGCGAGCCGGGCAAGGAAATCCTCTATCCGATCGCCACCGTGATTATCGGTGGGCTGATCAGCAGCACCCTCTTGGAATTCCTGGTCCGCCCGGCCCTGTTCTGGTCTTTCGGGCGGAATGCGGGAAAACGCCTAGTGGAAAAACCGGCCGAAACGTTGCTCGATTGAGTTCGCAAGGCTGGCCTACCTACTAGGAAATGGCGACTGCCTCGGCTATAATCGTGATCATTGGGCCTCGCCATTCATGCGGTGTGTTGCCCGACCGAATCACTACTGTCCGGGAGTTTCTGCCATGTCCGTCTCCTTCAGGTGTCCCCACTGCGGTCGTGAAACATTGGTCGCCGACGAATACATTGGCCAAGAGGGGCCCTGTGCCGGATGTGGCCGGACGGTCGTCGTGCCGCCGACAGCGGGCGAAGCGCTTTGCCCGCAGTGTCATGCACCCGTCGCGATCGGAGCGGCGTCGTGTTCCCAGTGCGGCACCGTTTTTCGGGGTGCAAGGGGGCAAGAAGTCGGCGACAGCGCGGCCATCCGCATGTTGATTCCGGTGGGACGATCGGGTCTGGCCATCGCGGCCGGCTATGCGGGTTTGATATCAGTGCTCGTGTTTCCCGCGCCGATTGCCATTATCCTGGGGATCCTGGCCATTCGCGATCTGAACCGGCACCCGGAAAAGCACGGCATGGGCCGGGCGATTTTCGGCCTGGTCATGGGAGTTCTCGTCATCCTGTCCTTCTTGCTGCTGCTGACATGGGCATGGGGTTAGCTTTTCACGGCACACCAGGATCGGTTAGCGGTCGGGCTTGCCCGACGTTCTTTCGCACTACCGGCCGCCCGTTTTCCCCTTAAACGACATATCTAGTGGAGAACTGGGTAAGGTTTGCCGATTATTCGTATTGCGCAGGTACTGCGCCCTGTATGGATGATCGTGCCGAAATGGGATGAGGAATGTCCAAATGGCTCAACAGAAACGACTTACGGCAATCATGGCAACTACATTTCGGGTGATTCTTGCCCTTGCGGCTGTTGTGGGAGCGGCGTTGATCAGTGTCGATCAGGCTTCAGCCCAGCAGCCCCGGTTCCGCATGAGTGGCCACCCGGGACCGCCTCAAGCACCACCGCAGCCTGTTTACTTTGCCCAGAATACCAACGAGCGGGCGCCGGTCCGTCGGCAGGCAGCCGGGGTGCTGGAGGCTTATCCTTGTCCTAACGGTCAGGCGGCGGCATGGGTGGAATCACTTTCCCGGGAGTTTGCCCAATACGCCGATGTCCGAATCGTCGCCGACCCGCGGACCTCGCGAATCTTGGTCCAGGCCCCGCCCGCCATGCAAAGTCGGATTGCCCAGCGCATGGTGGCCTTAGGTCAGACGGCGTCCGCGCCACCGATCGCCGTCCCCAACTCACCCAGAGCCAACGTGGTGACATCGCGTGAAGTGCGACTGAAAAACATTACGGCCGAGAAGGCGGAGGTCCAATTGGCCGGCCTACTCGCCGATCGGTTTTCGACCCTTGCCAGTACGGGACAGAGGGTCAGGAATTTCGAGTTAGCTTTTTCCGACGGGCAGCGAGTCCATCTGGCCATGGATCATACCCGAAACGCGGCACTGATCCGGGGTAGCGGTCGGGCCCTCGAGACGTGCGAGAAGTTGGTTCGGGCGTTGGATGCCAAGCGGTCGTCGTCGCGATTGAGTACACGCGTCGTTTCGCTGCGTTCGGCCGACCCGACCAGCGTCCGAATGGCCGTCCGGGCCATTCATGCGGGCAATGTGTTGCGGAAGAATGGCAACGGTGCGTTGGCCATGCAAACGTCCCAGCAGCAGCCGGCGCCTGGTGATGCGCCCGCAAGCCAGCAGCAGCGAGTCGACCCGGAAGAGCAGAGTCTGATTGGCCCGGTGCAGATCGAGGTGCTCGAGGGGCTGGATGGGTTGGTCATTCGAGGACATAGGCGCGACGTCGAGCGAGTTATCGCGATCATCAACCAGATTGAGGCGCTCAGCGCGGAGACGGTGCCGGCGATCGAGATCCGTCATCTCGAGCACGTGGATTGCCAGGACTTGGCCGAATTGATCATCCCGCTTTACCAGCAGGTCTATTACCCGCGGCAAGGCGCCGTCAGCATTACGGCGTTGGTCAAGCCCAATGCCCTGCTATTGGTCGGGCGTACTGAAAGCGTACAGACGGCTTTGGAACTGGTCGGCCGGTTGGACCAGCCGGTTGCGCCGGAGACGCAGTTTCAGGTGTTTCGGCTGAAGTACGCGAATGCCGAAATGGCACAGCAGACGATCACCGACTTCTTTGCCGAGCGGGCTGCCTTGGGAACCAAGGTGTTGGTGATGGCCGACTATCGCTCGAACACGCTGATTGTACGAGCAAGTCCACGCGACATGAAGGAAGTGGCCGAGGTGATCAAGGGGTTGGACACTCCGGACAGCGAGGTGGTCAATGAGGTGCGATTCTTTCAATTGGAAAACTCCCTGGCCGAGGAACTCGAAGACGTTCTATACCGTGCCATCAACGGCGACGATTTCGGGCGCCAAGGCCGCACGCCATCGGCGGCGCGCACCCCGGGAGCCGGCGGCACTGGCACCTCCAGGCAACAGCGGGGTGGGGAGCAGAAGTCGACCATGCTCACCTTCGTTACCGTCGATGGCAAGGGACAACGGCGGCTCAATTCCGGGATCCTCATGGACGTGCGAATCACGGCCGATCCGAACGCCAACATGCTGATAGTCTCTGCGCCGGCGGAGAGCATGGAACTGATCGAAGCCCTGATTCGCCAATTGGACCAGCTTCCCGCGGCCGAGGCCCTGGTCAAGGTCTATACGATCTTCAACAGCGATGCCGAAGGCTTAGCGGCGATGCTGGAGACCCTCTTCGGCGAGCAAACTCGAGGCGATCGGCCGGCCGTGCGAATCGGCGTGGCCGAGGGGGAAAGTTCGCTGGTCTCCTTGCGGTTCGCCGTCGATATGCGGACCAACAGCATTATCGTCTCCGGGTCGATGGGCGATCTGCAGGTCGTCGAGGCCATCCTCTTACGGCTGGACGACAACGACGTACGGAACCGGAAAAACAAGGTCTATCGCCTGAGGAACGCGCCGGCCCCGGATGTGGCCGCGGCGATCACCGAATTCCTGACCAGCAGGCGGGACATCGAGCAGATCGACCCGGATCGGCTCAGTACACTGGAGCAAATCGAACGGGAAGTGATTGTGGTGCCCGAGAGGGTCAGCAACAGTCTGATCATCAGCGCCACACCGCGGTTCTTCGACGATATCATGGAATTGATCAAGGAACTCGACGAACGGCCGCCGATGGTGATGATCCAGGTGCTCATCGCCGAAATATCGTTGAACGATACGGACGAGTTCGGCGTCGAATTGGGATTGCAAGACTCGGTCCTGTTCGACCGCAGCTTGCTGGGCGATCTGGTCACCACGACGACCACCACGCAAACCGCGGCGGGCCAAGTGGCGAACACGAACGTTGTCGGGGCGAGCAACACACCCGGGTTCGACTTCAACAATCAGCCCTTGGGGAACAGCGGGAGTACAACATCCTTCCTCGACGCCGCCGTCGTCGGTGCTCAAAGCCTTTCGAGCTTCGCCGTCGGTCGGATGAACAATGAACTGGGGTACGGCGGGTTGGTGCTGTCGGCCTCCAGCGAGAGTGTGAGCATCCTGATTCGGGCGCTGAAGGAATGTCGACGGTTGGAAGTGTTGTCCCGGCCCCAGATCATGACCCTCGACAATCAGCCGGCCTTCATCCAAGTGGGTGAGCGGGTGCCCGTCATTACCAGCTCAGTGGTCAACGAAGCCGGACAGGTCAACCAGGTGGACTTCGAGGACGTGGGATTGATCTTGGGCGTGACGCCGCGGATCAGTCCGGACGGGCTGGTCGTCATGGAAATCGACGCCCAGAATTCGGAAGTGGGACCCGAGGACGAAGGCATTCCAGTCACCGTCTCGGCCACCGGCGAAGTGGTCCGTTCGCCGCGGATCAAGATCACCTTGGCCCAAACCACCGTCGCCGCGATGAGCGGCCAGACGGTTGTGCTCGGCGGGCTGATTACCAAATCGGAGGTCGACGTCCATCGCAAGGTGCCGTTCCTCGGTGACCTCCCGCTGCTGGGTAATCTGTTCCGCTACGATCTCGTTTCTACCAAGCGGAAGGAACTCCTGATCATCATGACGCCCCACATCATCAAGAACGAAGACGATGCCGAAATGATCAAACAAATCGAAGCATCACGAATGAGTTGGTGCTTGGGTGATGTGATCGAGTTGCACGGCGACATCGGGATGCGCGGGCGAAACGACGAGTGGTCCGACGCGGAAATCACGGTCGTCTATCCCGACCTGGATCCCGGCGGTCGGGTTCCCTCCGGCGCCGAAGTGGCGCCCCGCCCGGGGTACACGTCGCCGAGGCCCAACGTCCGGCCGCCTCGCACGCGGGCCAAACTGCCGGTTTCGTCCGAACTCGATTTCCAGACTCGATCGCGGTCGTTGGCTCGGCCACCGACTGGCATGGTCGATCCGAACGCATGGCGACAATCGCCCAATCCGATGCCGTATGGACCGCCGGACATCACGGCCAGAAGAATTGAACCGGTCGCGTATCGGCCGGGTAACCCCGCCCTATCGCCAGCCGGGCCCGTGATGCAATCGAGCTACTATAGCGCTGGGCAAGGGAGAGTGCCTCCGGTGAATAATCGGCTGCAGCCTTTGCCACCGACGGCCGTACCGCCGGCCCCTTATCCCTGGCCACCCCCGCCATGATGAATGTCCCTTGCCGGCGTTGTCCGTTTGACCTTCTTGTCCGAGTTGAGTGTCGTTCACGGTAAAAGGAAACCTTATGTCATTTCCCGAACCCATTTGGAAACTGATCCTGCTGTCGGTTGTCTTGGCGACCGTTGGCGGCTGTGCGCAGCTCGATGTGGGCCAACCCTTCTCATGGCCGTTCGGCTCGGACGACGAGCCGGGTATGCCGGACAAGACGGTGGCCATTTGGTCCGATACGGTGCTTTATCGGCCCAACCGCCCGGCCACCCGCGGATTCGGCGGTCGCTTGATGTTCTACAACGAGGAAGAGGAGAAGCCGATCAAGGTCGACGGTACCCTGGTCGTCTACGCCTTTGACGAGGAGGGACGACATCCCGACGACGTCAAGCCTGATCGTAAGTTTGTTTTCACTCCCGAACAGTTTGCCGAACACTACAGCAAGTCGGATATCGGCCATTCCTACAGCATTTGGTTGCCGTGGGATGAGGTGGGAGGGCCACAGAAGGAAATCAGCCTGATCGCTCGATTCACGCCCCGAGAAGGCGGTCTGGTCATCGGCAAGCAGTCTCGCTATCTCCTGCCGGGAAGAAAACCTATCTCGACGCCCGAGTCAGGCGAGTGGAATCAACAACAGGTCGCCGGCCGGTTCGACGGCGCAAATGGTGCCCGCCACGTTTCCTACGATGCGCCCCTTTCCATGGGGCCGCCAGCGGACATCCAAAATGAGCGCAGATCCCAGCGGATGCAGATCGCGACGATTAGCGTGCCGCCACGCTTCAATCGGAAAGCTTTGGCGGTTCGGGGGCTTCAGTCTCCGGCTCGTCGTCCGTTGCACGATCGTCTGCCGGCAACGGAGCCGGTTCAGCCTCCGGGACGCTTGCCTCCGGGACGCTTGCCGGGGGAAGCTTCAACTCGATCCGCTTACCCTTATCCTGCTGCTGCTCCTCAATCTCCGCGGGCTGTTGAAGGAGGGGTGGCCCCGGTAACGTCTCGGGAACCGTCAAATCGTTCTTCACGCGCCAGACGCCTGGTTCCAGGCGCACCATACGCTCGGCGACCCGGCGGTCATGATCGGTGGCGACCACGCCCCGTAAGGTCGCCGTACCGTCGCGAATTTCAACGTCCAAGTCCGAACCGCTCAGGACCGCGAGAGACTTACCCAAACGCCGGGTCATCGCCAGGCTCATCTGCGCAGCCGGCGTTTTAGGATAATCGAACGCCGCGTGCAGGCTGATCCGCAGGTCGGCGGCACGACGGCCGCGCCTTCCCGAGCCTCGAGCACCCTGGTTGCGATTGGGATCTCCACGACGAGCCCCTTGGCCGGCCCGTAGTCCCGCCATGCCAGATCCTCGGCGAGCGTTCTCCCCGGCCTGGACTGCCCCTAGGAAGTTTTGCACGTCCGCGGCACTTGTGCCGACAAACGCTCCAGGCTGCCGATTCTCGCGGCGGAACCGGTCCGACGAATCGACCGTGCCCACCTCGCCCACACCGACCAAGCCACCTCCGGAACCGCCGAAAGTCCGATCCCGGGCGTTGGCTCCTCGTCCCAGGGTTCGCTCTCCGAACAGTCCCGAGCTCGACGAATCGCGTTCGATCCGCTGCCCCCACGCAGGAGTGGTGACTACTAGTAGGGCTGTTGCTGCCAATGCCATGGCGGAATTGTGGAATTGCATGTTTATATCCCGTGTTCTGTTTGCACGTTTCTTATGATTGGTATCGTTTGCACGAGTCGTGGCCTTCTTATTTTTGCAACTTGTCCGAAAAATGCAACATGTCCGAAGAATCAGAAGGTTCCTCCCACAGCATATTATACTCTCTACCAACATATTTGGACCATCATGGATCGGTGAAATGCGTTGTCAAAAGCGGACGGCCGAGGTTCTCTGTTTGGGCGGGATGGCGAAAAAACATGGGGTCGTGTTGAAGTTTGCGGGCGCGCCCATGCCAACCCTAAAAGTCACGGCAGATTGCCCATATTCGCGCCGCTTGCTGTGACAATCGCTTCAGTTCTCACACGCCTAATCGAGAAGCTCGGCCATAACCCCGCATGATTCCCCAGATCATTTCAAGCCCGGTAGTTCGTTAAAGCCCTAAGGCTCGCCATCTTGCCAAAGACACGTGCATTGCCTAATGATCCTAGTTTGCGACTCCGATATGGTTACCGAATGAGACAACTCGAATGCTGCGGACGCATTCGGTTACCAGGCTCAATGATTTCCAAGATCGGGGTTTCCCCAGGAGGACGTTTCAAGATGAAGTGCTCTCGCGCTGCGCTGTTCCTGCTGTTGTTTGTGCTCGGGGTCATCGTGTTTGCCCTCGGGCCGGCCAACGGCCAGGAGAGAGCGGTCACCAACCAGACCGCCCAACAGCCGCCCTATGAAAACATGTTCTGTCAGTATGGCCGATCGCAGGATGTCGACGGTTGGCGGAGCTACCATGCCAAGGACGGACCGCAGCTAAGCACCCCGCAGAGTGAACTGTCGAAGAATGCCTCGGCGGCGGAATCCGAGATCGAGAATCCGCCAGTGCAGTACGCGTACGGATATAAGTACACGCGAAGTGCCGACGGGTATTACGGGATCGGGAGCTACGGCAGTTCCTATCGCGAAGCCGCTCAGAACTCTGAGGAAGACGCCGAGAAGTCGCCCGAGAATAACGACGCCGAGAGACACGACTATGTTTACGACTACCACGACTACAAGGCCCGCTACGGATACCATGACGAACCGGCCCAATCGGTGGAGGATCAGCCGATTCAGCCGGAGTCGAGCGACGCCGGCGAAAGCTCCCACGAGAAGACCGAGATGGCTCAATCACCCCAGATGGAATCTGAGGACAACGGCGAGGCCGGTTACTATTATCCGTACGAGTTGACATACGATGCCGACGGGCAAGACGCCCCTTCTTCCGACACAACCGACGTCTCTGAAGAGGTCGAATCGGCCGACACCGAACAGCCAGGCACCGAACAGCCAGTTGCCGAACAGGAGGATTACTCGTACGAGTATGAATCCGAGTACGAAAGCTATTATAAGAATGGCTACCAGCAGGGTGTCGGCATGGACGGGGATTCCGAGGGCACGGAAGATGCGGACGAGTCTGACCCCTACGCGTACGACTACAGTACGTATTACGAAGGAGAACAGGCGAGCACGGATGACGAAACGGTGACCGTGGAAGATTTGACACCCGAGGCGGAGGTGGAGACTTCGGAGACGACCTCGGCGGGAAACGAGTACGATTACTCTGAGTATTATCCTCACGGGTATCGCGGTCATTACGCGGATCAGAACTGGTACGGCCGGTTCCGGCAATCCAGTGGCGTCGCATCCAGCGAAGAGTATCGAGGCTACAGCGAAGCCTATCCGGTCCAGGAGCACGCCTATGTTGAGTCCCAGCCGGCGCCATCCGTGCCGCCGGAGCAAACGTTGCCGGAAGCCGAGTCGGCGTACCAGTACAACTACACGTACGAATACACCGATCCGAAGCAGAAGTACGGAAACGAGGAAGCCGATACGCCTGAAGCGGACGATCAGTCCCAGTCGTCGACCTATTACTACGAGTGGGACGTGGCGGAAGAGACCGCGCCGACGATTGCTTTGTCGGATTGGTTACCCAGCCAGTTGCTGACCGACGAGGATCGTGAGGTATTGCGGATTCTGAAGCGTTTCAGTGAAGAACCATCGGGAACGCGGCGGGCGACGCTAAGCGACCATCTCGAGAACCTCGGTCGGGAGGCGATCGAGTTTGCTACGCAGTTCGAGGATGCCACGGGCATTGACGTCCTGGGTCTGGCGGACGACGTTCCATCAGCGGCAGCCATGATCGCCACGTTTCGGTTGATCGAGCGCGGCGAAGTCGAGACCGAGCAGGCCGTCGAGGTGCTTCGCGAGGGCTTGCTGCAACTCGACAACCAGTGGTTGAGCGAACTGGCCGAACTGACCAGCGAGCCGGTCGATCAGGTGGGCCAATGGCAAACCGTCCGCAAGGCGGTCGATTGCCTGGCCTGTGCGTCTGTGGGACACCTAAGCGGGATCACACGACTGGTTTGGAGAAATCTCCAGGCAATCGATTGGCAGGCGTGGGCGTACAAACCGTCGGACGAGCCGGAGATCGGCAACTTGGAGGCGCCCTGGGAACGTTATTGACGGGCGTTTTCACGTTCGGCTATCAGCAGTCAGTTTTCAGCACTCAGCGGTCGAGGTTTCCGGTCCTGCCTCGACGGCTGAGGGCTGATGGCCCAGGCCAACATTTAGACCAAAAAACGCCCAGAAACGGCGTGTTGCATGTGATTCTCCAGCCGCTTGATCCCGCCGGAGGGATCCGTTATACTGAAGGTTGTCACAGTGATCGGCGATGTTTTGGTAACGTGGTCGCGGTGTGCGATTCTTTCCCGCTGGGGGCTCCATGATGATACGACGTGGTTGCGTTGGGTTGCTACTGATTGTTTTGGTTCTTGGCGTAGTCCGTCTCGGTTGGACTTCCGAAGAGTCGAAGCCGGCCAAGGACGACTACTACCAACTCTACAAGGTCCTGGTCGACGCTATGGACCAGGTCGAGCGGAACTATGTAAAAGAGATCGACCGACGCGAACTGGTCGAGGCCGCGATCGAAGGCATCGTCAGCCGGCTCGATTCCTATTCAACCTACATCAGCCCCGACGAAATCTCTCAGTTTCGCGGCAGCATGGAGAGTGAGTTCGGGGGGATCGGGATTCGGATTTCCGGAGGCGGCGTTCCCTTGGAGGTGGCCAGCCCGTTGGTCGGTACGCCCGCCTATCGGGCCGGATTGATCCCCGGCGATCGAATCGTCGAAATCAATGGCGAGAGTCTCAAGGATATCTCACGGGACGAAGCCATACGGCGTTTGAAGGGTAAGCCGGGCACCGAAGTGAAGCTTTCGATCCTCCATCGCGGTGAGAGCGAGAAGGTCGAAGTTACGATCGTTCGCGAGATTATCCACGTCGACACGGTCCTGGGCGACAGTCGCAAGCCGGACGACACCTGGGACTTCATGCTCAAGCCGGACGAAAAGATCGGTTATCTGCGCATCTCGGCCTTCACCCGTGGCACGGCCGACGAACTGCGCCGGGCGCTGGAGGAATTGCAGGCGGCCGAACTGAAGGGATTGATTCTCGATGTGCGTTTCAACCCGGGCGGACTGCTCAGTTCGGCCATCGAAGTCAGCGACCTGTTCATCTCCGAAGGCCGCATCGTCAGCACCGAAGGCCGCAACAGCCTCGATCGGACCTGGGACGCCCGCAAGGAAGGCACTTTCGAAGGGTTCCCCATGGTCGTGCTGGTCAACCGCTACAGCGCCAGCGCCAGCGAAATCGTCTCGGCCTGCCTCCAGGACCACCAACGGGCCGTCATCATCGGCGAACGCACCTGGGGTAAAGGCAGCGTGCAAAACGTGATCGAACTGGAGGAGGGCCAAAGCGCGTTGAAGCTGACCACGGCCGGCTATCAAAGGCCCAGCGGGAAGAACATCCACCGCTTCCGCGACACGAAAGACGACGAGCCCTGGGGCGTCACGCCCGAGGACAGTTTCAAGCTCCGGCTCGGTGACGCGGAGTTATTCAGCCTAATGGAAGACCGCCGCCAGCGCGACGTGCTGAACCCGAACCACAACCAACCCCAGCCAACCGCCGAAGCCGAAACCCCGCCGGAAGAAACGCCCGAGAACCCAGAAACGCCCGAGAACCCGCCGTTCGTCGACCGCCAATTGCAGAAGGCGATCGAGCATCTGACCACCGAACTGGCCAAGGTCGATCCTGCAAAACAAACAATAGAAGACGAAAGGGAGAACTAGGCCTTTTGTGGCTTATGATGATTACCACAGAGAGCACAGAGGCCACAGAGAACGATTTTTGAATGAGGAAGGAGATGCTTCTTGTCTT
>SDBV01000702.1_pt1 | contig 48494 bp, 38 predicted proteins | sample 2277081 | NCBI WGS metagenome assembly SDBV01 (sample SAMN10402039, study PRJNA504765) | marine sediment metagenome | isolation source: marine sediment core GS10_PC15, 223 cmbsf | place: Arctic Ocean: Southern Knipovich Ridge | collected 2010
TACCCTGAATTTAATGGAAGATCATAAATAATGTCAGAAGTCGGAAGACCGGAGACCGAAGCTAAAATGAGTAAAAAGTCCAAAGCTGGTTTACGAAACATTAATAGTTGTTTTTCAGGAAGTTTCTTCTTCTGACTCCTGACTTCGGTCTTCCGTCTCTTACATCAAATGTTTCCATTAAAATAACAGTAGAATCAATTAGCTTAATGTGGCGATTGAATATTTGAATGATCAAAACTATATTTATGCTGCTGATCCTTTAAAAATAAAAATTGCTATCTTCCTTCCGGAAAAATAAGGCTTTGTGAAATATGATAATTTGGTGACAATATCATTTTAATAGGATATGAGAAGAAGAAAATTTATAAAATCAAATATAGCAACAGCCATGACACTATCCGGCTCATCGATGCTTCCTGATTTCCTGCATGGAAAACCAACAGGAGGCAGTAAGAAATCTTATTCCGAATACCTGAGAAAAAGCGCTGTCCCGAAAAAAGATCTGGACATATTCCTGAACGAAAATTCATGGGCTCAATTTGATCCTGAAGTAGGATATATTTTGGGAAACTATATGCCGCATGACGGGATTGATGATAGTTCTACTTTGTCAACTGTAATGAAAGATGGGAAACGCACTAATCAGGTTTATACAAATAAACCATGCAGGATCAATACCTATGGCAACAGTTTTACCCACTGCCACCAGGTGAGCGATGCAGAAACATGGCAGGAATACCTTGCCGGCCATCTCGGTGAACCGGTACAAAACTTTGGTATGGGTGGATTTGGAGTTTATCAGGCTTACAGAAGGCTACTGAGACGAGAAAAAACAGACACTGATTCGAAATATGTAATCCTTTATATGTGGGGGGACGATTATGTGAGGAGTGTTTTTCGATGTCGTTACGCCACTTATTACAAAAGCTGGGATGATTATGGCGGGTATATGTTTCATGGAAATTTCTGGTCCAACATTGAGATGGATATGACTGTCGGGAACCTGGTGGAAAAAGAAAACCGCATCGGCAAAAAATCGGATATATACCGCATGACAGAGCCCGACTTTATGTATGAAAATCTGAAAGACGATCTGATGATTCAATTGCATTTACTTAGTCGTAATATGGTCAATACTGATGTGGATATATATGGACTGAAAAAGCTCGCAGAGATTATGAATTTACCTGAGGTAGATTTTTCTTATATTGAAAAAATGAAAAACACTGCCCTGGCTTTAAAAAATTCCTATTCTTTTGAAGCCACAAAATACATCCTGAAAAAAACCAAAGAATTTTGTGCGGCGAATCATAAAGAGTTGATGCTTGTTCACTTTGATCCTCATGGCGTATTCAGGCCAATGGCATTAGGCGAATCCCGCTACGACCAGGAAGTTATGGATTTTATTGATGAAAATAATTTCCGGTATTTTGATATGAATAAAGTTCATCTTGAGGATTATAAAAGCTTCAATTTATCTCTGGACGAATACATGGATCTCTATTTTATCGGTCATTATAAACCTTCGGGCAATCACTTTTTTGCTTATGCCATTAAAGATAAAATTGTTGACTGGCTTGACCCAAAACCCATTACCTATCTGCAGAACGATAGCAAGCTGATTCGATTCAAAGGGTATTTGCAGGAATAAAATTAGACCTAAGAATGACATCCTTTTCAATCTTTAAATTGATTGCAACTTTACTTTTCCTTTATTTGCATAATTGGAAGCAGCTTATTTTGGAAGGCGAAAGTCAAGTTGAAATTTTATTTTCGGATATAACAATACACTCAACATGAAAAAAGACAGAAGAGATTTCATTAAAAAATCCGCAATGACCGTTGGCGGTGCAGGACTTGTCGGCACAATTGGAGGACCATTTATCATGAATAAGTCAAAAGCAGCGCCCAGCGACATCATCAATGTAGGACTGATTGGTTGTAAAAACATGGGATTTGGTGTACTGAAAAAGCATCTTGAATTTGAAGACGCCAGATGTGTGGCCATGTGCGATGTAGATGAAAACATACTAAATGAACGAGCAGCTGAGGTAGAAAAAAACTATGCCCATAAGCCCTCCAAATACAGTGATTTCCGAAAGCTTCTTGAAAATAAGGATATTGATGCGGTTATCGTGAGTACCCCCGATCATTGGCACTGTCTCCCTATGATTTATGCCTGCGAGGCTGGTAAGGATGTGTATGTTGAAAAACCAATGGCCAACTCCATAGAAGAGTGCAACCTCATGGTGAAAGCGGCAAACAAATACAAACGAGTGGTGCAAGTTGGTCAGCAGCAACGCAGCGGAGTATTGTGGGGGGATATTATGCGTACCATCAAATCAGGAAGCCTTGGCAAGCTGAGAAAGGTAGAAATATGGGGGAATTTCAATTACGGAGTAGGCGGAAAAAAAGTACCGGATCTCCAATCCCGCAAGGAGTAGATTATAATTTCTGGCTCGGCCCCGCCCCGAAGCGAGAGACGTTTAACAGCAATCGATTTCATGGGCTATGGCGTATGTTTTGGGATTATGGAGGTGGGCTTCTAACCGATTGGGGAGTACATCTACTTGATATGGCGCTCTGGGCAGGGGATGCTACCAACGCTCCAACAACCATTCTTTCATACGGCGCTAATCTCTCCTATGAAGACCACTATCGTGATACATTCGATACCATGTCTGTGACCTTCCCGATGGAGGATTACATCATTACCTGGGAACAAACTGCCGGGACTGAAAATGGTCCATGGGACAAAAGCTATGGGTTGAACTTTATTTGCGACAATGGCTCTATCGTGGCCAATCGGGGAGGTTATGAAATATTGCCGGAATGGGATAATGAGAAGAAGTCATTCAAAGTAGAAAAATTTGTATCTGCAAAGGGACGGGAAGACCATGATGTCCATGCAAGGAATTTTCTGGATTGCATTAAAAGTCGTTCTAAAACAAATTGCACCCCGGAAATAGGCAGACAGGTAGCCTTATATGCTCATATGGCCAATATCGCCGCAAGAACAGGTGAGTATAAACTGGAATGGGATGATGCTAAAAACCAATTCACAAATTCAAAAGCAGCAAATAAATACATTGTTCCAAATTACCGCGCCCCATGGAAGCTTCCGAAATTATAACTGAAAGTAAGTGTGAGGAATAAAATATCATCCCATCCGGGCATTAGTATGGGTGAAATAAAATGAGCTGATCATTACACGGAAAATCATCGTTGCTTTGCAAGAATTGATATAATTTTCTATCAATTTTATTAATGTATTGTTTGGTAAAAATCTGGAGTGACTAAAATTTATTGCTTTTCATAAACTTTTGTCACCTTCCTGATTTGTACTGATTATACAAATAAAGTGTTATCCAAACTCATTTTTAGATTTTGAACATCCTCATGTACCCGATCATTCCTAATGATATTTAATTCATTTTGAACAAATATGTATTTAACATAGGCCCATTGCTCATGACTTGCTTGCTTTAGTAAAATTTCAGATTTCTCTAAGCAATCTGAAATCAGATTACTGTACGATAAATTGTGCCCGTGATAAAATGACGTCTCTATGAATTGCTTAATGGTAGGATAAAGTTCAGATGAGTTTTGATTGTCTTTGTTAATAGGTTCGTTGTTTTCAATGCTATCATAAAACCTGTTTAAAAGTATCTCAAATGCTGTCATACCATTAATTTTTTTCTATATAAAATACATATTCAAAATAGCAAAAATGTAAGCTGTAAAGCATGTGCAACTTATCTTAGATGTATACTTATGTAATAAAATCACTGTGTTTTGGCCATTAAATTTTGACTCAGGATTTTATAGAAACGCTATGCGCAAAAATTGTCGGCGCCAAGAAAAATAAGCGCCAATCTGCCGGTATGATGATAACATACAGGAATGGCATTCGTTTACACAAATAGGCTCTATTCAAGTAATATTATGAAACCGACAATAAAAGAAAAAAAGGCAGGCGAAATCTCCATCAATAATAAGATGATTGATTTTGATATTTCCATCAATCTTGACGGAATAGTGATTAAGCGAGATCCGAAAACAATGGGTGAGATGAAATCATTGGAACTTACTCTTGAAGAGGCTAATAAGTTGTACGATCCAAATGCAAATGAAATGATTATCGGGTCCGGAGGACAATCAAAGTTAAGGTTATCAAATGAGGCTACTGATTTTTTTGAAGAGAAAAAATGTAAAATCAAACTACTCCCCACCCGGGAAGCCATCATGTATTGGAATAGATATGAAGGTCATGCCATCGGATTGTTTCATATTTAGGATTCATCTGTTTTTAAAAATTCGTCAATCCACCAAAAGCATGTTCAACAAAATCATGTAAGCTTATATTTCATTTCAGCGCTTTTATCAATTATTTTTAGCACATGATTACAACGGTACTATTTGATATGGATGGGGTGATTATTGATAGCGAACCCACCCATCAGCAATTGGAATTTGTAATGTTTGCAGAGCTGGGCTTAGCTATTTCTGCCGAGGAGCACAAAGCATATGTTGGTACCTCATCAAATGACATGTGGACAAAAATTGGGAAGCGCCATCAACTAAATAAAAGCCCTGAAGAACTCCTTCTTTATGGAAGAGAAAAATATTGGAACGCCCTGCAAGATGGTAAAGTTCCTTTGGTAAAAGGAGTATTGGAATTGATTGATTATTTTGAAAAAAATAAGTTTAAAATTCATGTGGCCTCTTCTGCCACAAGACCAACAGTCGATAAGGTAATGGAATACTTTAATCTTGAGGATATATTCAAGTATCGTATTGGAGGAGATGAAGTTGTGCTGTCAAAACCCGAACCGGAAATTTTTCTAAAATCAGCAATGCAATCAAATTCCTTACCGGAAAATTGCCTTGTTATTGAAGACTCCATGAACGGTTTGAAAGCTGCAAAAGCAGCTGGTATGTATTGCATTGGTTATGCAAATCCGGGAACCGGAGAACAAGATCTCAGTTCGGCAGATTTAGTAGTGAAAAGTCTTGACGAAATTACGCCAGATGTGATCGCTTCCATTTCATGAAGAGGAAGTGAGCGAGAATTAGTTGATAAAAAATGCAATAAAATTATTTTAGTCTCGCCGATCATTTTAAAATCAGTACATTTATGCGATTTTTAATTTTTCCAATACGAAAAATTAATAACATAAGTTTTTTATTATAGGTTGATATTTTTCATGTATTTAAAATTTACTAAAACGATTCCAAGCCATAGATTATAATTATACTTTGGTGTGCCCGTTTGTCCGGCGAGGCAGGCCTGACTGTTGGCAGACAGATTTCATAATTAATTCAGGCATGGTATGTTTCATTTAACAATTTCCTCATGTTTGATAGCTTACTGGAACAATCATTTTACGAATTTCCTTCTTTCAAAGTAGCAATATTTTCATTGCTATTGGCCTTTGTGTTAAGCACTATTATCGCTTTCACTTATAAATTCACATTTCGAGGTATATCCTATTCAGGCAATTTTTTTCAATCGATGGTATTGGCTTCTACAGTTACCTCTATGGTAATTATGGCGGTCGGGAATAATGTTGCTGCCGGTTTTGGAATTATTGGAGCGATTGCTATCATCCGATTTCGAACAAGAATCAATGACCCTCGTAATATTATGTTCATCTTTGCCAGTTTGTCGGTTGGTATTGCTACCGGCGTATATGGTTATTCTATTGCCATTTCCGGGACATTAATATTTTGTTCTATTGCTTTTATGCTCTATTTTTCTCCACATGGCCGATCATCACTTTATATGTATTCATTGACTTTTAATCTGCAACACGAAGAGGGGATTGAGGACATAACAAAATTTTTAGACAATTGGTGTGAGAGTCATTTTTTGATGAGTATTGGAGATGGCAAAATGGAAGATGAACGCTATGAATATCAGATTTCTTTGAAGGACGACGTAGATCATAAAGACCTCTACAGAAATTTTGGCACGCTTGAAGGAGTTTATAATGTAAAGCTTAATAGACGTAATAATACAGAAAGACTTTAATCATGATAAAAAAGCGTTTATTTATTATATTTTGGTCTTGTATTGTTGCCGTACTTTTATGGTTTTCATTCATTTTCCGAGACCAGACTACTGCAATCGTAGCTCAGGTGGAGCCTATGAAAAAAGCCATAAGCTATCATAAAGCCATCAGAATAGAAGATATTTTTGTGCTTCCCGGACAAACCGTAAAACCCGGTGACTTACTTGTAAAAGTCACAAGACCAGACCTGATACTGGACGTTGAAAGGGGAAAAAATTCATTGGAAAGGCTAAAAATCGAACACGCACTTAGTGTACAAAAATTTAAAAATAAAAAGCGCCAACTCACAGTTCAAAAAAACACGCATTTAAGAAAAATCGAAGCAGAAATTGCTCAAATGAAAGTTATAGTCACAAACAACCAGGAATTGTCAAGCCGGTTTGGAAGTCTGACAGGCTTTTCTGATACCGTTGGACACATCGGTTCTTCATATTATGAAATTGAAATCGATGCCCTTGAAAAGGAAAAGGAATTTGTGCTTCAACAATTTGACCTTGAGATGAAGTCTGAACGTAGCATTTTTGAAACAGATTCAGAGGCATTCCGTATAATGAGCAGTCAGCTTGAAAAGGAAATTGAAGTACTTAATCAAGAAGAAATGGAGTTAGTGAAAAGGGCTGATATTCATGGCACCATTGGTAACGTAAATGTTCAGGATGGGGAACTGCTTTCTCCATATACGACCATTCTATCAATTTATGAATCCAAACCCACCATTATTAAAGCCTTCATGAACGAAGGATTCAAGTATTCGATGGCCGTTGGAAAAAAAGTGACAGTAGAATCGACCAACAGAAAGTATAGCATAGAAGGAAGCGTATCAGAAATTGGCGCCCGGATTGTTGAATACCCAAACAGGCTGAAAACCAATCAGAATATATCCATGTGGGGGCAGGAATTATTTATAAAAATTCCTGAAACGAATAATTTTCTAAATGGAGAACGGGTATTTGTAATCATCAAAGAGTAATAAATATGGTGAGAACGTATATTTTTCTATTAATCACATTCCTTGTCATTTCATATAATGATAGTCTTGCCCAATTTGATATGGAGGGATTTCTCTCTACATCAAGGAGTGATATATCTTTAAACCCTTCTCAGTCAAAGCTCGATTTCCTCAAAGAAAATAACTTTAACGGACCCTGGATCAGCAGAGTAGAATTCAGAACGCGATCCAATGACGCAAATATAAGTCAGGATGATTACAGACTGCGATTTACTCCGGCAAATCCGGGTGAGATAAAAGCAAATAAAAGATACTATAGCAAACAAATTGACCTGCTGAATCTTGAACATCAGGAAGCGCTTAATAAGGCCTTGAAGCAAAGATATCTTATCATGGTCAATCATCTTTTTGAGTTCGAAAAAGTAGATTATCTCGAAAAACAACTCCAAGCCAATCGTCAACTAATTGAGCTGATGAATATGAGTACCGGTGTTTACAGCATGGATTTGGGAGATTTGATTGATGCAGAATCCAATGAACTGGATCTGAGTCTTGATATCGAAAATGCCGAAATTGAAATGAAAGAAATTGAATATCTCATAAAAGAGGTATATGAATTTAGCGGAGAAATAAATTGGAAGGACGAGAAAATTATCGAAGTTCAGGACATCTTAAATCTATTCGAAGAATTCAAAGCACACCCAACCGGTCAGCATATTTATTTGACCAAAATCGATCAAAAAAACGCGCTGGCTGCTGAAAGATTCAACATAGAAAAATCGGAAACATTGAGAAATATTGGTTACTTCCAGGCAGAATATGATGTAGATCGTGGGGATGAATCCTCGGAGCACTTCGGGTATCAAATTGGAATTCGCATTCCTATCGTCAATCCTGACAAACCTGACTTGAACAGGAGAAAGCTAGCCCTGATGGATGATGAGGCCATTCTGGAAGAGGAAAAAGATGAATATCGAAGAGAGATGGAATTGGCTGTTTTGAGGATGGAGCATTACGCACATCAATACCATGAAATCAATGAGAAACTGACTGCTTTGGACAAGCAAAACTTTCTTGGATTGCAAAGCCCGTTGAAATCCCTAAAAATATCTGACCTGATCAAACTGAATGAATTTCATGTAGAACTGAGGGACAAGAAAAATTCAGTTCAAAAAAAAATTTACCAAACCTATCTCAACTACCTCGATCTGAACGGAAAGCTTTCGGAAGTACCGCTGAGGAATTACCTCTCAAAAGACATGACAGAGTTTTAATTTCGCTTATAATTTCTTTAAGCCTTGGCGCTGGCGCGATCTTGAGGGCAAACTGTAGCTCTTGGTTGACATACCCTCTGTCGCAGGTTCTCAGAACCTGTGAGGATTATGGTTACCAGGACTCCGTCCGCAAAACTTCTGTAAGTTTCCAAATCGATCGCTAATTTTAATTAGACTAGCCAGGAACTCAATGTTCATGCACAAATCAATGTGAATATCAAAATGTGAATTATTCAGTAATTAGGACGGATGAAATCCTTTTATTCATTATTTTGTCACAGGTTCTGAGAACCTGCGACAGTGAGCAGCAGAATTGCTACATATTATGTACCAAATATCATATACATTACCAGAATCAAAACAATACAAAACAGTAATTCTGAAAATGATGAGGAACAGGTCGAACTATGTCGTCTTGTTACTAATAATTTCTAGGTTGTTGTGAAAGTGAAAACAGGAAGTATTGGTTTGAAAATAACATCATGAAAGCAAAATAATTAACTTTGTAAATGTCATCCTACTTATATCAAATAATACGCTAATGATTTCATTAACTAAGATTTCCCGTACATTAATTTTATTCTCTCTTTTGATAAATTTCTTTGTGGTTAAGTCCCAAAATTTAAATTCTTCCATCACTTTTAAATCTGAATCACTCAATAATGTCAAGATACAAATTAGTCCTTGGCATCTCGAAAGAATTAATAATGATAGGGATAATGTTTATCCTTATCCAGGTCCTACTGAGTTTAAAATAACAAACTCATCGTATAAAATTTCATATGAAATTAATGGACTCGCCTTCGTCAGGGTAGCAGTAAAAGGTTTCAAGTACATGACGCCTATCTTTTTTATTCAGCCAGGTGACAATATTGAATTTAATCTGGAACTTATAAATGGAAAAGTTCACTACTCCGTTAATGGAAACGAACTAAACGACGGATTATCTATCTGGAATAAACGTGTCTCACCTTATTATGAGGCGCGTATGGGATCAAGATTCCATCAACAGCGTTTTGAATTTGTAAAAAAAATTCCTGATTCACAATTCTCTGCATTTCTACTTATAGGAGACTTTGCCGGGTATAGTCGGTTCGAACCAGACACTTTAATTAAATATAACAAATATCTTTCCGATAGTGCATTGAGTGGCTACCATGGTCAACTTATTAAATCCAGAATTGATAAAATTGCCAAAGTTCCGAAAGGGATGAATCTTTATGGAACTACCATTGATTCCCTCTTATTGCTTAGTAATCATAAAGGAAAGTATATTATTGTTGATTTTTGGGCAACATGGTGCAGATCGTGTGTAAAGGAAATTCCAGAATTAAAATCTGCATTTGCTAAATATAATAACGAGGCTCACTTTATTAGTATTTCAGCAGATAAAAACCAGCAAAAATGGGAACGATTTGTCAATAGCAAAAACATGAATTGGGAACAAGTTTTAGATCGCACAAATATTGCTGATGAAATGGGTGTTGATGTTTATCCGACAAAATTCATTATAAATAGAAATGGTGTTGTGACTCATGTCTATGTTGGTGATTATCCTGAATTTTTTACTGAGTTGGATGCTCTTATATTGGGAAAAGGGCTGAATAATACGAGCAGCACGAATTGATGTTTTTACTACTGTATAAATTTGATATTCAAAATAGGATCAGATAACCAGGCAAATATTTATACAAAATTATGATGATAGGACTTTTCATTAAAGAACCTTTATTGAGCATGCCCTATTTTGGAATATTAGACAAAAGAAGGCTGTTTATACTAATTTTTTTAATTGCTGCAAGCGTCTACAACTCCTTGAAAGCTTTCTGTGAAAAATTTGTTGCCTGTAAATTTTTTTGTATTATTTTAAGATTCCGTATGTTCGATTTACATCATTGTTTTGCAGTAGCCTCCGGTCTACCTTCAATTTTTTTGTTTAATTTTTCAATGCTTTCTTCTATAAATCCTACTCCTGATGAAATGTGTACGAATTTCTAAAACACCCCGGAAAGCCAGAAAAAGGCCTTTTGTCCTTAGTTTTCAGCTCCTGCTTAGCCGTTTTGATTTTACACGCCGTAAGAATATATTTTACTCACCGCAAAAATTTATTTTACCCACTGTAAGAATTTATTTTACCCACTGTAAGAATTTATTTTACCCGCCGTAAGAATTTATTTTTACGGTGAGTTAAATTAGATCCCCCTATGGCATGAATAACTACTGGAAGTGAGCCCCATTTAATCATCAAATGTTCGTTTACAGAAATTATAATATTCTAAGATGGCAGCTATTGTAAATTAGCATAAAATAAGTAAATATCCGCGACCTGAATTGCGAATAAAGTAGTTGTATGGTGTCCCTATGCAAAACATCTTCGAATTAATTTAGGCTTATTACGAAATATTATATGTATATACAGTGTTTTGGCATAGATATTGTTGCCCCTAAGGCAAGAGTTCTTTTAAGATTTGTTTAAGACGTTTCAATTAGACTTATTGAAGATTTCTTTTCTTTATCTTTTTGTTTCTTTCGAAGATAATCTTAAGCGCATGCATGCAATCCTGAGGTTGGAAAAGCTGTTGGACATAGTAATTTCATAGCCTGTTTTCCAGGGATTGGGCAAAACATATAAAGTAGGCACGTGATCGAATTAGATACGGCCAATCCCCTGAAGGTTCTTCTATCATGCCACGAATGGCAAACCGGCGACAGAATTTGCATTTCCATAGTCACTACCCCTCTCGGGAAGCCTGGTGAAATCCCGGGCAATAAATAAATGTTTCACGTTAAAGTTTAGAAAAATGGCTTTATTATTTAATTCAATTTTCCGACGCTTGCTTAATGGCGCTACTGAAAATGAAGGCGCTTGGTATGCAAATTTGAAATTCAGGACCCCAATACAATTAAGGGAAATCGTAACAGCAGTTGCGAAACGGACCAGCATGAGTGAACACGACACATTGGCGGTTATCTCAGTACTGTCCGTATTAATTCCTGAGTATTTGAAAAATGGTCATACGGTACACCTCGGAGACCTGGGAATATTCCGAATGGGTGTTCATAGTACAGGGCATGAGAATCAGGAGGACGTTTCTGCTGAATCTATTAAGTCTAAGAAGATCCGGTTTTTACCGGGAGTTGAGATGAAAAAGGCAATTGAAGATGCCAAATTTATCAAAATAGACAACTAGTTTATGGAAACGGACCCTTGTCCTGAATAATCCCCGAACCTGAAGGAAGTAAGGTTCGGGGATTTTTGTTTCTGTCGCTTAAATAGCGGCGTCTTAGACTTCTCGTAAAGTGAGAAGAATTAACTTTCTACTTCATCCATTACAGGCGACTGGTCTTTTGTCTTGAAATCGTTATAGGCTGCCAGGGCACTGATCAAAATCATAATTGCCAGGGTGTAATATACAAAAGTTGGCACAGGAACAGGATCACCAGATGCATATGAATGTAATCCTGACAGATAATAATTCACTCCAAAATAGGTCATCAATACAGAACTGAAGGCGAACATGGACATGAAATTAAACGAGAATGTGCTCCTTAGTCCCGGAACAAGTCGCATATGCAAGATAAATGAATACACAATTATGGTAACCAACGACCATGTTTCCTTAGGATCCCAGCCCCAATATCTGCCCCAGGATTCATTCGCCCATATACCACCAAGGAAATTGCCAATCACTAACAACACTAGTCCTACTGATAAAGATAATTCGATGATCAATGTCAATTCTTTTAACGTTAAGTTAACGCGCTCTACATTGCTTTTATTTCTGAAGATCATAATGCAGAGGTTCAGAAAACCTGTCATTCCACCAAGGGCTAAAAATCCATAACTGGCTGTGATTGTCGCCACGTGAATGGTCAACCAATATGATTTCAGCACGGGAACAAGGTTGGTGATTTCAGGATTCATCCAGCTCATGTGCGCAGTAAGTAGTGTAACCCCTGTTACTAAAGCTGTTACGGAAAGAATAATAGGTGACTTTTTCATAAATGCAAACCCAGCGAGCATGGTAGCCCAGGCAATATAAATCATGGATTCATATCCATTACTCCATGGAGCGTGTCCGGCAATATACCATCTCAATCCCAAACCGAATGTCTGGGCCGCAAAGGCAATAATCAAAATCCCGACAAGTATTCGTATAATAATTTTAAACTCCAGTGCGGGTTTAAATATTTGGGCAAAGAAAAAACCAAATAGTATCATCCCCATCAACATAAATATTGGGAAAAGTTTTTTAAAAATGTTGAGGTTGTTGTAAAGTACTTCCAGATTGATCCTCGTCTGAGGAGGAATAATGGCAGATCCAACTTTTTGTTGAAATTCGATAAGATTCTGTAGCGCTACGTCAGCTTCATCATAGTTTCCGGAAGTGATGCCAGAAGTCAATTTTTCCATGTATTGATTAAATAAGGAAACTCCCAGCGTTGCATTTTCATTATTGGCATGCTGATGCATATTAAGAGGTGATTCCCAATGGCTGGTCAGGTCATTTTCTACCGGTAATATGTTGAACAAGGACCCGTTAAACACCATATAAGACACATTCACCCGTTCGTCAACATAAATAAGCTCTTTGTCAAACATGTTGCGTAATGCCGGTTTTTTGGCATATGCCACATCAATTTGCTCTTTCAGAATATACTGCCTTTTTTCATTAAAAAAATCGTTCATACTGGCGTACTTCCCTTTGATGCCAATCATGGATTGCAAAGCTGGATCACCAACTTTGATCATTTTTTTATTTCGCCAATGTTCCGGATTCGAAATCATACCAAGGAAAACCTGATCAGGTGTTAATCCTTCATAGCTGCTTTTCTTATAGATTTTCATCAGGGTTTCGTTGGAAGTTGTATTCAAAGGAACAATCCTTCCATTCTTGTTTTGTAACAGCTTTCCAAAAGCTGCCGCATGATCTTTACTGATTTCATTGTCATCCTGAGCCAACACACACTGCCCACCAATGAATGTGAACGCCAGCAACAACACGGAAACCAATAGCTTTTTACGGTTTTCATGCGTTTCTTTAATCTGTTGAGATATTCTGATGAAACGGGTTTTCTTTGTGAAAAAGGATACGATCAAACTTCCGAACAGTAAAAAATACCCAAAGTAAGTCACCACTGTGCCCCAATAATCATGATTGACGGACAATACGGTTCCTTTTTCATCTTTGTCGTAAGAAGACTGGTAAAAGCGATACCCTTTATATTCCAGTATGTTATTCATAAAAATCCGATATGGTTTTTCAACATTATTTTCTTTATCAATGAGCGTGATTTCGCTGGCGAATGAAGACGGACTATTAGATCCCGGATAGCGCTCAAGAACAAATTCATTGAGACGTAAATCAAAAGGCAGCGCCCAGGTTTGATTTCCCAATTTGAAAGATAAATCAGTACCATTTACATGTAGTTTTTCCCATTTCCCCCATTTTACAAATACCTCCTTATTCAAGGTCTCATTTTCAATTTTAACTTTAGCCACCTTTATCACCTGCTGATTTTCATTTGTGGAAGGGACATAAGAAAATGATGCCTTTTCAATAAAATCTTTAATCATCAAATTCATATTGGCAAATTTAAAGACCTGCTTTGACGCTACCGGTAAAAATTCACCAACTGACAAAGGTATATTTCCCTGGCTTCCCGCTGCCATAGAAATTTCCGAGATTTCAACAGGGGATTTCATAAACAACGCTCCATTATTAACAATGAACTGAATGTTTCCCGGTTTGGTAGTATCACCAAAACTTACCCCTAAGCCATTCACGGTTGTGGATTCCCCAAATTGCAGGGTATTATCCCTTCTCCCCTGAGTTCCCGCAGATACCAAACTTAATATTGCCACCCCATTCGCGTCAGGAACCAAAGCTTCAACTGCATTTGGAATGTACTGCACAATTGAAATATTAAATTCAGAATTATTTGTTTCGATAGTTTCATTAAAAAGTTTTTTACGAACCGGTGACAACCAAATCCTTTTGCTGATATTTGATTTTTCTTCGCCCTCGGCTGCCTGAACGTTGAAGTAGGTATCAGCAGATAAATACCTGTTTGTAGTCTGGCCCTGTCTGATGTGCATTTGCCCTTCAAAGCCAATATACCGTGTAATTGCGGCGCCTAACAGGATAACAACCAAAGAAACATGGATTAAAAGGATGTTCAGTTTGCTTTTTCGATACAACTGCCTTGTGAAAATGGCTCCCGAAAAATTGATGACCATTAAGAGCATGAGTACTTCAAACCATCGTGCGTTGTAGATCAGCATTTTGGCAGTAGTCGCATCAAAATCATTTTCGATAAACGTGGCATATCCTATGGTAATTGCAAATATGACAAGTAAAATCCCCATGAAGGTTCCTGAAAATAAAAACTTAAAAAATTTCATATTAGTAGTTCCTTTTTATTTAATGAATTAATCCAGTATTCTGGTACATAAGAAATAAGTACCAAATAAACTTCAGTCATATATTTCGTATATGATGCGGCAAAATAAACTAATTTAATTAAGCAAAACTATGACAAAAGTTGGATTATGGGTATTGGTTGAGATTTAGTACCCAAAGTTCGATGTGTTAAACTAATAAAACTTAGTGATGAACGGTTACGCTATGGAATTATAGTAAATAATCCCGATTCATTTGCAGATGTCCTTCCCGATTAAATTGCAAATATTAATTTCAAATTTCTTGTGATTTTTCTCAAATCTGGGATTTTAATCTTTTTCCCGAAGAATTATTAAACAAAATGACTCATTTTTTGTTATAGCGCATTTTTTAATTACTTTAACAGATCCAAACACCTGTATTTTTCAGCCACTCACTCAAATATTGAGATTTTTATAATGATTGCTATAGAACTAAATTATATATAAATCATGAAAAAGGACCCGAAACAGAAAAAATCCGACAGGAGGAATTTTTTAAAATGTGGTTTTTCCCTTGGCGCCGGAGCAACACTTGCCGGTTCGGGAATGCTTACTTCGTGTAATGCAAAAAAACCGGATGGGGATGGAGAAAAGGTTAAGGTTCTGCTGCCAGATGGAAAGCTTGCTGAAATTGATAAAGACGCCATTCATGCGCATACGCACCAAGTATCAAATGAGGAAGCCCGAAAGGGAGATCCGAATAAAGAGTATGTGATGGTAATTGATCTGGCAAAATGTCGAAATGCGCGAAAGTGTGTCGATAGTTGCCAAAGTATGCATCACCTTCCTCCAGAAGATGAATGGATAAAGGTTTTTTTGATGAAAGATAGTGAGGATACGGCCTCTTATTGGTTTCCAAAGCCTTGCTTTCATTGCAACAGCCCTTCGTGTGTGAATGTATGTCCGGTGGGCGCTACCTTCAAAAGACTGGATGGTCTGGTATTGATCGATAATGAAAGATGCATCGGCTGTAAATTTTGCATGACAGCCTGCCCTTACTCCTCAAGAGTATTTAACTGGGCAGAACCAAAGGACAAATCCAAAGAAGAAGTGCATGGAAATCCCGAAACCAGCGTACCCCAAAAGGCGGGCACTGTTGGGAAATGTGATTTTTGTCCCGATATGGCTCGTATGAATAAATTACCTGCATGTATAGACGCCTGCCCCAATGGCGTGCTCTATTATGGAGATAAAAATGAAGATGTAGTTACTAATGGGGTGGAAACTGTACGATTCAGTCAATTGATTTATGATTGTGCTGGATATAGGTATATGGAAGAATTGGGTACCAGGCCCAGTGTGTATTATTTACCTCCTGTCAACCGGCTTTTTCATCCTGAAAAAGGATTCAAGGATCTCTCAGATGAGATTAAAGACAGATACAAAGTAGCAAGATCAAAAATTAAAAAAGAAACAAGATGAAACTTGATAAAAATACCGTAGCTGTACTGAAACAGTTTGCTCCCCAGTTGGAAACATCGAGCCGATTTGAAAAAGTTATGCTCATTCTCATGATATTTATGTTTTTAGCAGGATGGCCGGCAATCGTCCTTCAATATGTCGAAGGGCATATCATAACAGGAATGAGAGATAATGTAGTTTGGGGAGTTTATATCGTCAATTTTATATTCTATATAGGGATCAGTTATGCCGGCGCTTTGATTTCAGGAATTCTATACCTGCTTGATGTAGAATGGAGAAAGCCGATAATCCGAATTGCTGAGATGATCACCGTAATTTCTACCTTATTAGGACCAACATATATTTTACTTTGTATGGGTAGGCTGGACAGGTTGCATCATCTTATTATATATGGAAGAATTCAATCTCCAATTGTTTGGGATGTTATTGCCATCACAACTTATCTGGTGGGTAGTTTACTCTTTTTATACTTGGCGACGATCCATGATTTCGCCATATTACGGGATCAAACCTTTTTAAAGGTTGGCAAGTGGAGAAAGTTTTTTTATAAGTTACTTGCACTCAATTATCAGGACACACCTGAACAGAAAAAATTGGTCCATCGTGGATTGACAATTATGTCCATTATCATTATTCCATTGGCGGTATTGGTTCACTCGGTATTGGCCTGGATATTTGGCATGACGCTTCGGCCAGGATGGCATAGCACCATTTTTGCTCCATACTTTGTAATAGCCGCTGTTTTTTCTGGTACAGGAGTTATGATTGTTGCATTGTGGGTTTACCGCAAGCTATATCATCTTGAAAAGTATATTACCTATAAACATTTTAATTATTTAGGCACCATACTATTAGTACTCGGTGCGCTATATGGTTATTTCACCTTTTCCGAATATCTGACAGGTTGGTATGGGTCTGAAAAATGGGAATTAGAATTAATACATAAATTATTTGACTTCCATGAGTTCGGTTTAATGTTCGTTTTTGCAGCTGTTATTGGCGTTATTTTACCAATTGTGATCATTGCCATTCCAAAGCTCCGAACGATCAATAACATAGCATTTGCTTCGGCCATTGTTGTAGTTGCCATGTGGGTAAAGCGATATATAATTATCATTCCTACCCTTGAAACACCCTTACTTCCAATGCAGGACACACGAATGGATTATGTTCATTATTCCATTACTTGGGTAGAATGGTTATTGACATTTGCCGGCTTTGCCTCCTTTTGTCTATTCTTCTATCTTTTTTCGAAGTTTATACCAATCGTCCCCGTGTCGGAAACAACATTGGTTGAGGAAGAGGAAGATAGCAATTGATGAGCATTATACCACTTAATTAATATTATGTGAAAAATCTAAATTCAGAACTTATGATTTATAGTTATAATAAATATATACAGAGGACAATATTTAGTCTTGCACTAATAGGGTTGTATTTCATGCATACTAAAAGTCTCGGCCAGGATATAGTCGAAAAACATCGGACTTATATCAATATGGAATTCACCCAAGCTGAAACCTACAAAAAGGTGAAGGCTATTCTTACAGCAAGAATAAAGGGTGAACGAGGAAGGAAAAAAATAGCAGATGCTGAAATCGAATTTTACAACGTTTCAGATACTTCTGTTATCTTCTTAGGTAAAGCCATGACAGATATGAATGGAGTTGCTACTCTTGAGCTTAGTAAAGATCAAAATATCTTTGCAAATTCTGAAGGAGAATTTACATATCGAGCCATTTTCAATGGAAATGAAGATTTTAAGGATGTCTCAAAAGATTTGTCAATAAAGGAGGTCAATATGGAAATTTCTTTTGTTGAGATTGATTCAGTAAAAACCATTGTTGCCTCAGCCTATCAAATTGCTTCAAGTGGTGAGGAAATTCCGGTAGAAGAAGACGTCATCTTTTACGTTCCCCGTCAATTTAGTATGTTAAAAATTGGTGAAGTTGAACTTCAGGATGGTGAAGGCGCCATTGAGTTCCCTGTATCCTTACCCGGAGATTCGATTGGTAATCTTCAGATTATAGCCATAATTGAAGAAAGCAGGGATTATGGAAATGTAGAGGCCATTGGCATTAAAGATTGGGGTAAACCCAGACCTCCGGTAATTATAGAGGAAAGAAGGGGATTAGGTGATACCGATGCCCCACTGTGGATGGTTTACACCCTTATTGTTTTGTTATCTGCAGTATGGTTCCATTATGTTTACCTACTTTATTTATTTCACGTAATAAAACGAAAAGGTAAAAATCCGGACTTGGCTTGAAGAATATGAGAGTCAGATTAAATAAGTGGATTTAAATTTTCTTTTGCCAGCGAATAATTTTCCTCAGAAATCACTCACTAAATTTGCAAATATCAAATTTAGTGAGTGTAATACAATTTCTTCGCTTGCCTAATAGGTAAATATTTGTCTAAAAATCATCGCAAATAAGATAATGGAGGCTATGTTGGCGGGATAAAATCCATTTTTTCATTTTTTTTCAATAAACCTTTTGTTTATAAAGATAATTTACATAACTTAAAATACTTATACTGAGACTTTTAATCATATTTTTAAGCATTTAATCGCGAAGATTATATCAGTTTTTTGTGTGTTTTTTTAAACGATTCCAGATTATGAAAAAGAACAAAAAAAATCAATCTTTTAGACGTAAATTCTTTAAAACCCTATTAGCCGGAGGAATTGGAGCTGTTGCCGGAAAGGAATTACTTTCATCTTTTCCCGCAAAAGATGAAAATGGATTTGATGAACAAATCAAAGCGCTTACATCAGACGGCAAGTTAATCAAAGTACTCAAATCTCAGGTTGAACATGCTCACCATAAACCTGCCTCGCCTTCAGAGGCCAGAAAGGGTATTCCGGGGAAAAAATTTGTCCTGATTGTAGATCTGGCGAAGTGCAAGAACGCCAGAAAGTGCATAGACAGCTGTGAGAAACATCATCATCTTACTCCGGATCGACCCTTTATTAAAGTGTTGAAAATGCAGGATAATCCAAAGGCATCGCCCTATTGGATGCCAAAAAAATGCTTTCAATGTGATAATCCTCCATGTGTGAAAGTTTGCCCGGTAGGGGCAACATATAAACGTACCGATAATATCGTATTGATCGATAATACCCGCTGTATAGGTTGCAGATTTTGTATGGCGGCATGCCCCTATTCAGCGCGCGTTTTTAACTGGGGGAAACCAGCGACGGCAGATGATGATCAAACATATTCTCCTGAAACCAGTGTACCGAGCAAAATTGGAACGGTAGAGAAATGTGATTTTTGTCCTGATATGCTTAGAGAGCATAAATTGCCACCCTGTATTACATCATGCCCAAACGGTGTTTTATATTTTGGCGATGCGAATGATGATACGGTAACCAATGGAGAAGAAACTGTACGCTTAAGTGAGTTGCTTCGTGATAAAGCCGGATACAGATATATGGAAGAACTTGGCACAGAACCAAATGTATATTATCTGCCACCGGTTGACAGAATGTTCCCATTTAAAGATAGTACCGACAAAGGTGACGCTTAATTATTTTTAGCTATGAGTAATATAATTACAAAAATTAAAAAAATTGATCTGCCGGATAAAGAGTTAAGGAATATTGAAGACGATTTGCTCAGACATATTTCAAGGCCAAGTCGGAGATACAAGATATGGATCGGAGTATTACTCTTGATCATCCTTATAGGAATCGTTGCATACGTTAGGCAATTAAAATATGGCTTATCTGTGACTGCGATGAGAGATTATACTTCCTGGGGCATTTACATCTCTAACTTCGTATTTTTTGTGGCAATAAGTCTTGTTGGATCACTGGTAAGTTCGATATTAAGATTATCCAAAGCTAGCTGGGCTACTCCATTAAACAGGATTTCAGAAATTATTGCTATTGCAGCAATAATATGTGCAAGTATCATCATAATTGTAGATATGGGGAGACCTGAAAGGTTTTTGAATGTATTCATATATGGTAGAATTCAGTCACCAATCATCTGGGATGTAATCATAATCGCCACATATCTCGTTATCAGCTTTTTACTGTTTTTTGTTTCATTATTACCAGATATTGCTCTTTGCAGAGACCAACTGACTAATATTCCCAAATGGCAGCAAAACTGGTATCGGTTCTTAGCTTGTAACTGGAAAGATAAGCCAGAACAATATGCGATTTTAAAAAAAATAATAGCTATTCTTGAAATTATGGTAATTCCTGTAGCATTTGCAATACATACCATTACATCCTGGCTGTTTGCGACGACTTGGCGTCCGGGATGGGACAGCACAAATCTCGGCCCCTATTTTGTTTCCGGCGCCTTTATGGTAGGAGCAGCTTGCATTATCATTGCCATGTATTTTATACAAAAAAGCCTTCGCCTTCAAGAATATATTACCAATAAGCATTTTGATAATATGGGAAAATTATTGGTATTGTTGTCGCTGGTGTATCTGTATTTTAATATTAATGAGTACTTAGGCCCAGCCTTCAAAATGGTCGGTGCAGAAGGAGAACATATTACTGAATTATTTGTCGGAAAATATGCCCCCATGTACTGGCTAGTACAGATAGGAGGCTTGCTCTTACCTATTGTGATCTTAATCTTTAGACCTTTTAGAAAACCTTTCCCAATAATGATCGTATCATCGATCGTACTGGTTGGAGCATGGTTAAAACGTTTTTTGATTGTTATTCCTACACTTCAACACACCTACTTACCGATTCAGGATGTGGATGAATCTTATTTGCATTATATCCCAACCTGGGAAGAATGGGCGATAACCTTTGCCTCATTTGCAGGAGTGCTACTCATTATTTCTGTATTGATTAAATTATATCCGGTAATACCTATTTGGGAAATTCGAGAAAAAAAGAGATTAATAAAGGCCAATTAAACTAGAAATAATCATGACAGCTTATAAATCAATAATATCTCCTGGTATTGTTAAACTCACTATTTATCTGGCGCTTTTTATGCTTCAATCTTCCGCAGTATTTGCCCAAGATAAAAAAGCCAGTATTGACCTTAGTTTTTGGGAGGAAGATGGTAAAAAATACATTATAGCCAAAGCAAGTAATATTGATCATGACAGTATAGGCGACCCAATCGAAGAAATCGATTTATACATTTATGTAGAAAGAACGTTTAGCTTGCTTCCCATAGGTGATCGCTTTACAGAAACGGATGAGAATGGAGAGCGAAAAATAGAATTTCCTTCCGACTTGCCCGGAGATACCACAGGACTTGTCAATATTATTGTAAAAATCGAAGATGCTGATGAATATGCTGATACTTCATTTAGCAAAACAATAAATTGGGGTATCCCCCTGATTATTGATAAAAGTGAAAATAAAAGAGCGCTCTGGGCTGCTAGCGCCAGCGCTCCAATTTATTTGCTGATTTTAACCAATTCACTGATTCTAATTGTTTGGGGTATAATTTTTTATATCTGTGTAAAAATATATCATATCAGTAAGATGTAAATTTTTAAGAGGATACACTTTTCAATTAAGTATTACTAAATAAAAATACCATGAAAAAAACGCCTTATTAATCAACACAGTATTATTTGCTGCACTATTTTTATTTTCAATGATAAACAAAAGCTTACAATCTGATGATTCGCCGGTTCCTTCCAAATAAAGTAAAATGAAAAATGCTTATACTGAGGAAAAAGACGCTGATCAAATTGGAAGAGAACTCTATGCTATTCATTGTAAATCATGTCATGGAAAAAAAGGACTCGGAGATGGTTCTAAGTCTAAGGAATTAAATACAAAAGTTCCAGATATCACCGCTAGTAAATTTAAAGCGCAAGCGGATGGAGATATTTATTATAAAACATATATTGGACGAGAAGATATGCCGAGTTTTGAGAAAAAGATTAAAGATGAAGAGGATAGATGGATGTTAGTCAATTACATCAAACAACTTTGAAAGTCACAGTCATATGAATATTTTAGGTTTACATATTTAGACTTAAAAGTGTAATTCTATCTCAGGAAAACCAATGATTTTGTATGGTCATAATAAATACGTCTGAAGGAAATTTTTAATCTATGTTTTATCTGAAATTTAACATAAAAGAGCCTGCGAATTCGCAGGCTCTTTTATGTCAATTCTGATAATTCTGAGGTAATATTTGTGACCATGCCGATAAATCAGATATATTTTCTAAAGTTGCTCCATGATCGTATGTGATACTTTTTTTAGGCATAGTAGTTATTGAAATCCTTTATATATCAATAAGAGTCTTTAAGCGTTTTGCTAACTAGCGCCTTAATCCAAGGTTAGAGATGATGGTAAATACTTTCTTCCAAATAAGGATGGTTCTTAGGAATTAATGGAATTCGACTTAGAGTCCTGTTTACAATAAAAATAAATAATCCTGAAAATCCTGTGAAAGTTCCAATTTCAATAAATCCTACACTGCTAACTCCGGTAACACCAGGCATAATTTGAAGATATAAATCTACCCATTGTCCAATTATTAAAATGATACAAATAAAAGATATTATCGTTTTATTTGAGTTCGTTTTTTTAGGCAATAACACCAAAAATGGAATCGCAAAATTTAATATGAAATTCAGGAAAAAAAATATTCTCCAATTTCCTTCAGTTCTTGTTACATAATAAATCGTTTCTTCAGGTATATTGGTGAACCATATCAATAAATATTGAACAAACCATAAATACGCCCACATTATACTTAACCTAAATAAATATTTTGAAAAATCCTTCAAATGACTATCATTGAGATTTATAAAATGTCCTTTTCGATTAAGTAACAGTATAATTAAAGTTATTATGGCTATTGAATGGTAAAATCCGGAAATGAAATTCATCACAGCAAAAATGGTACTCACCCAATGCACATCGATTGACATTATCAAATCAAATGTTGCCAGAGAAAAAGTAATTGCCAAAATAAATATATAAATCTTTGAAAGGAATTCACTTTTATGAAAATATTCTATTCCACCCTCATGATCCTCTTTTAATGAATTTTTTCTTAATAGGCTGGACATTAAAATCCATAATCCGAAAAAAATGATTAATCTAATGAAGAAGAATGGTACATTAAGATATGGAGATTTATGTTCAATAATTGAGTCGTGCGCTGCGGCTCCGGGTGTCGACCAGTGATATAATGAATGCATTCCGAATATAAGGAACATGGTTAAAATAGCAGCAGCTGGTAAATAGGTTCCAATTGCGTGCGGCACTCTTATGAATAATGCAGACCATCCTGATTGGGTTATATATTGTATCGCCAGGAAAAATGTGGCTCCAACTGCAATTGAAATAAAATAATAATTATTCAATAAAAAATTGGCCCATGTTTTTTCCGGGTTGAAATATAATCCAAAGCCAAATGTTAAAATACCAATACTAATAAATCCCAGGATAATTAATCTAAAAGTTGACGATATAGAATAATTTTTCTCCATTATGGTACAGTATTTATGTTTTGCTTTGCCAAATCGTTTTTGATATATAATATTATTTTCCACTTATCTTGAGGCCGAATTAATGAAGCGAATGGTTCCATTATGGCCGATCCAAGTGTCATAATATGATAATATTGTCCATCTGGTCTGTTCAACATTTCCTCCGTGATTAAAGAAGGAGGCTCGGAAGGATATTTGCCACTCGCATAAAGATTCCCATCTCCTTTACCATCCAATCCGTGACAATTGGAGCAAAATATATTATATTCTATTTTCCCGCGATTAAGATTTTCTACATTTAATTCTTGAGGGTTAATAAGTTCCAAACCAGCTAATTTCAGCCCATCACGAGTATCCGGATATTGATAGGGAACCATATGGCGGGGTATTGTGCCTTTAACAGGAAGTTGCGCTGTTTTACCATCTGCAAATATGGGATTAGGAGCATATGTCTCATAGGCATCGGAATAAACCATATCCGGAAAATATTCATACCCTCTTTTATTTCTATCTGTATTGCAAGAAATTAAGAGTATTAATGGAATCACTAAACATAAAAAAGTAATATAAGAATTACGAATTTTCTGTATGGCACATGTGAGTTCCTTAAGAAACCAAATCTTGTTTATCATATACATGCATGCATTCATTTTGTTATTTATCTTCACTATGTTTTTCTAATATTTCTATTGCTCCATTATCTTTTAATATCGAATTGATAGTTTTTATATTTTGGGGTGACATCCCAGGCTTTTTATCAATAAGTACGATAAAAGCATTATCAGTAATTCTATTATCATGAATTACTGGTTTTTTACCAGGGTATAATCTTGTTCTAATTAAGAAAGTTATCACACTTAAAAGTACGGATACACTTATCATACTTACAAAGCAAATAATTATAAAAGAAGGAATTGAATGAAGAGGTTTCCCTCCGTAAATAAGGGGATAATCTATAACAGAAGTCCAATATAAAAACACATACGAAATAACCAGGCCCAATAAAGCGTATAAAAAGGTTGTGATGGGAATGGTTGTTTTTATTTTCATAATATTGAATACCTCATGTACCGGATAAGGAGTAAAAACTTCATTTATTTCAATTTTTTCCTCACTGATTTTTTTTAAAGCTGTAATGAGTAATTTTTCCTCTTCAAAAATCCCAATAATTTTAGTATTCATATCATTACATTTTATTATTCTTATTTATTCGTCGAACTGTACTTCAACACTCCTTTCACCTCACTAATTGCGATCATGGGCAAATACCTGAAGAACAGTAATAAAAACAATATGAAAAATCCGAGTGTACCTACAAATAAGCCAATCTCTACATTTGTAGGTGAATAATCAGCCCAATTTGATGGAAGCATATCTTTAGATAAGGAAGTGACAACAATCACATATCTTTCAAACCACATTCCTACATTTATTAAAATAGAAATTATAAATACGATGATTAAATTTTTCCTTATTTTTTGAGACCAGAAAAGTTGTGGAATGATTGCATTGCTACATATCATGATCCAGAATGCCTTATTATAATCTCCTGTAACCCTATTGTGGAAAAATGTAAATATTTCATATTCGTTTCCTGAGTACCAGGACATAAATAATTCGGTTGAATATGCAATGCCCATTATTAAACTAATAAAAACCAGAATTTTACAAATTGCATTGAGATGTGAGTCTGTTATATAATCCTGAAAATGGTAAATCTTTCGCATTATTATCATGAGAGCTAAAACCATCGAAAAACCGGATAAAATTGCACCAACCACGAAATAAGGAGGGAAAATAGTGGTATGCCAACCTGGCAAAAAGGATGTCGCGAAGTCCATAGCGACTATGGAATGTACGGATACAACTAGCGCGGCAATCAATCCTGAAAGCACCTGACTAAGTTTTTCATGTTGTAACCAATCTCTTGCCGAACCGGTCCATCCAAAACTAAAAAATCCGTAAATGGCTTTTTTAATTTTTGAACTTACTCTGTCACGAATAGTAGCAAGATCCGGAATCATTCCTATATACCAGAATAACGCGGAAGACATCAGGTAGGTCATTATAGCAACATAGTCCCAAAATAACGGAGAATTCCAATTAACCCAGATAGGACCCCGTGTATTTGCATAGGCAAAGATGTAAAAGAAAATTTCGAATTGGCCAATATGAAAAATCGGGTAAAGTGCTGCGCATATAACGGCGATTACAGTCATTGCTTCTGCCGCCCTGTTTATAGAGGTCCGCCAATTCTGTCCTAGAATCAATAAAAAAATTGAAAACGCGGTGCCCGCATGACCAATCCCTATCCACCAGACAAAGTTTATGATGGCCCAGCCCCAAGGTACTGAATTGTTTAATCCCCATGTGCCAATACCGCCACTAACGGTTCTATACAATGCCCATCCTCCTATTCCTAAAGCCCCTATACTTAATATCAGCACCATATACCACCACAATCCTGGTCTATAATCTGTATGTTTACATATATCCTCTGTGACCTGATGGATAGTTTTGTTACCCAGTACTAATGGTCCGCGTATTTCAGTATTGTACATGGTTAAAAAATCGTAATTGAATGATAATCTTTCATGCTATGCTTTTATATTCGATTTATTTCGCACTTTAACAAGATATCCAACAGATGGTAATGAATGTATTTCTTCAAGTAAATGATAGTTTCTTTTATCTGCGAATTTTTTTGAAATCACACTATTCTCATTATTTCTATTGCCAAATACTATAGCGTCTGCAGGACATGATTGAAGACAGGCCGGTTTTATTTCATCATCCGCCAAAAGTCGATTTTCGAGTTTTGCCTTAACTTTCATTTCCTGTATCCGCTGAACGCATAAGGAGCATTTTTCCACAACACCTCTGGATCTTACTACTACGTCAGGATTAAGAACCATCCTCCCCAGATCGGAATTCATATGAAAGTCAAATTCTTTATTCCTGGAATAGGCATACCAGTTAAAACGTCTAACCTTATACGGACAGTTGTTCATACAATATCTCGTGCCGATACATCGATTATATGTCATATGATTAAGGCCATCATCACTATGCATAGTAGCCGCAACAGGACACACATTTTCACACGGTGCATTGTCACAATGTTGACACATGATTGGCTGATGATAAACCTGGGGATTTTCTATCGAATCAGAATAATATCTATCAATACGTATCCAATGCATGATTCGACGTTTTCGTACTTCCTCTTTACCTATCACAGGAATATTGTTTTCAGCCTGACAGGCAATTATACAGGTTCCACATCCTATACACGCGTTAAGATCAATTGACAAACTCCAATGGTACCCGATATGTACCAGTTCTGCATATAATGACACTAATTTTTTTTCAGTTTCTACATGTACTTCATTTCCGGAAGAAGGATTATTAATGTATTTATCTAAAGTAGTTTCTCTGACAATTGCCCGGCCTTCCATTGAATTATGGGTTTGGGTTAAGGCTAATAAATGTTTTTTATCTTCTTTATTAACTTTGATACCGTTTTTAGTACCTTGTATGGATCCATTTTTAATTTCAGCCATTTGAAACGCATTCACGCCAACATTATTACCGACTTTCCCAGCATTTTTCCTTCCATAACCAAGATGTATTGAAATCGTTTTGTAGGCTTGCCCGGGTTGAAGCAATACCGGCAATTCAAATTCACGTGAACCGGATAAAATAGTAAGCACATCACCATTGACAATATTCATTTCAATACCATGACGTGGTGATATTGAAGCATAATTATCCCAGCATACTTTAGAAATTGGATCCGGGAGTTCTTGCAACCATGGATTATTGGCGTGTTTTCCGTTACCTAAAGCTATATTTTCACTAAGCTGTAATTCAAATTCACTATCTGGAGCTTTCTGAACAACTATTTCATCTATGGCAGGTTGAACAAGTACCTTATCGAACTCAGGCTGGTTTTCAGATGTCTCAATTGAAGCTACTTCAAATACTCCATCTTGCAAACTTTTAATCCAGAATTGCTTGAATCCGGATTCCTTATCAATAAATTTATCCTGTAAAGGATATATTTTATCCTCCCAGTATGTCTGAATATAATCATGAAAATCTATTTCCCTACCGATCCATTTCAAAAGGCTTTCCTGGGCGGCCCTGGTGTTAAACAAACGGTTGATGGTGGGCTGGCATAAACTGTAATAACCTTTTTTGGGTTCTGCGTCATTCCAGGATTCCAGGTAATGATTATCAGGACAGATATAGTTAACTAAAAATGATGTTTCGTCCAGAGTGCCGGACATTGAAATGGATAATTTGACACTCTTAAGCCCTTCAATAAATTTATCACTTTCCGCATAATCATATACGGGATTGACATTATTGATAATCAAAGCATCTATATTACCTTCAAGCATGTCATTAACCAACGATGTTATATCTTCGTCAATACCCTGCTTAAAATATAAAGGTGTATTCAAATCTATGGTTTTTCCATAATTATCTAATAATGTGTTAATGGCATTTGTAACTACTTGAATGTTTTTATCATTAGTTTCTGAGACTACAATTGATTTTCCTCTGTTGGCCCATAATTCGCTGGCAATTAACTTAATATCAACCGGTGACTTTGATACATTATCTACCCTTGTTCCTGATAATTTTAACAACTCATTATAAAGATTTACTAAAATAATTCCCTCCTCTGAAGGTTTTATGCTAAATCTTTCGTCAGCATTACTGCCTGTTAAAGACATTCCTGTTTCAAACTGAATATGTCTTGACATCGTTTTTTTGCGGTCAAGTTTTCTGTTTTGAACATATTGTTTTGTGAATTCAATAGGCGAAAGCCAGGTGCCAAGGAAATCGGCCCCAAAACTGACGATAATCTCGGCCTTATCAAATTTGTAACTTGGTATCACCTGTTGTCCAAAGGAAATTTTATTAGCTGATAACATCGCAGATGCAGATATTGCGTCATAATAAACTACCCTGGTATTAGGATAGGCTTTCATGAAATCTTCATATACGTTCTTTGTTGATGGACTAATGATCGTTGATGATAAAATTACTATTCTTTTACCTTGCGTATTAAATGACTGTAAAAGTGGAGTTACATTCTCATCAATACGTTTCCATGTAGTTAGATTTTTCTTATGCAAGGGACCTTTCAATCGTTCTGTGTCGTACAAACTCAACACAGATGCCTGAACCCTTGGATTAGTTCCCCCTTTGGTAATGCTGGAAAGTTCATTTCCTTCAATTTTAATTGGCCTTCCTTCACGGGTTTTAACCAAAATGCTACAATAATCACTTCCATCAATAAATGAGGATGCATAGTAATTAGCAACGCCCGAAATAACTTCCTCAGGTTTGATCAAAAAGGGAATAGCTTTATTGACAGGAGCTTCACAACTTGCTGCCAAAGTTGCGGCAGTAAGGCTAAAGCCGGATATCTTTAAAAAATCTCTCCGGTTTACTTTTGTTTCAGAAAAAATATTATCAATATTTCCCTCAATTTGATTTATATTTCTGGTTTCCCCACCCACTTCAGGTTCATCCACTGTTTTGCGGTATTTTTCTTCAATACTTTTCCAGTATTTTTTCATTTAGCAATCTTTAATAATAAAAATTTCATTTATAAGAAAGATATCGTTGACTTGTCACATTTTCAGTTTCCATATTTTAATAATGGCATTTTTGACAATCATTCGCCCCTATTTTATCGGCCGTAACCTTGTTTATTTTTCCGGATTTTAGATCTTCATGCAGTTCATTGTGTCCTGAATAAAACTTGTTTTCTTCAAATTGAACTTCAGTTTCCCGATGACATTGTATACACCAGCCCATTGAAAGTGACGCATATTGTTTTGTTATATGCATTTCTTCGATATTGCCATGGCATGTTTGACATTCAATTTTTCCAACATTAACATGCTCTGCATGGCTGAAAAATACATGATCTGGTAAATTATGGATCTTGATCCACTCAATAGCTTTATTATCCTCAAAAGACTTAAGGATTTTGTTTATTTCAAATTGGCCGGTCATAACTCCAGTTTTAATTTTTTTATGACAAATCATGCATACATTCGTGGTTGGCACACCTGATTCTCGACTAAATTCCGGGCTATTATGGCAAAATAAACATTCAATGCTGTTTTCCTTTACATGAATTTTGTGTGAAAATTTGATCGGCTGATCAGGTGCATAATTTTTACTTATACCAATATTTGTAGCGTTACTGTAAAGTGTTTTAACTATGAATATTCCAGGAACTAAACTTAATATTATATATACAACTTTAATTTTTATGATTTTCGTAAAATGAAAATCATAAATAGCAAACACAAAAATCAGGCAAAGACTTATAAAAAGAATGAGGTTAACAGGTAAACTATTTCGATCTTTCAAGCCGGTTTGCGCAACATTTTGCAAATATGCGGTGATATAAAATGATTCATCATCAGTTAATGTATGATCTTTTAAAACATCCTTCATCTTAGCTGAAACCGGGTTGATTATTAAATTGATCATATCAACATCAGTCCTCTGAGAAAAAGTGGTTGCAATATCATATGCAGACGGATTCCAATTCAGGGTATCAATTTTATAAGTATTATGACATCCAACACAAGCAGGCACATGATTAGTAAAGGGAATCTCTCCTTCAAATAAAGCTTGGCCTTTGTTAATCTCTTCATCGGTAATCCTGGCTGAAAGTGATTTCTTATGAAACTCCAATATCATATCTAATTTTTTTTCAATCATTTCGAGCTTGTCCTCATATTGGCTTTCTTCTAAAGCTTCCTTTACCGCCGATCGAATTGAAGTTTTTGGATTTTTGTTTCCTGTAATATCCTGAGAAATGGATATTTTCGAATCATCTTTAGCTATACTCTTATTAAATCCTTTGATATAATCGATCACAGCCTGAATTTCTGAAACGGGAAGGTCAGTATCTGGCATCTTCCCTTGATCAAATTTTTCATATATGGTTACGGCTTGAGGATCCCCGTTAGCTACCATGGTTTTAGATGATCGGATAAAATTTATTAACCATTCGTTTGAGTATTTTTGTTCAACTCCGAGAAGATCAGGACCTTGCATATCTCCTTCACCGATTGAATGGCAATCTGCGCATAATATGTCAAATAGTTCTGCCGGATCATCTTGAGCAAATGCAGATTGAATATAAAATTCCTGTGACTTTAACTCAAAAAATAAAATGATCAAAAAAAATGAACTATAAATTATGCTGTATTTGGATGTAAAAAAAAACTTCAATAAAAATCGTAACATTTAATCGTTGTTAAAAATCTATTTGTTACTCCTTAGAACTCTGAGCAAAAGTTTTTATAAAATTAATTACATACCATATATCTTCTTCCAATATCTTCTTCTTATAAGCTTCCATATCATTTCGTCCTGCTGAAATTTTCCAGAACAAGGAGCCATCACTTTGCTCAAAAACTTCCGGATTTCTGAAATCGCTTGCTGTAGTTGATAATTCCTTAGCTTGTACACCTTTGCCATCACCAATCCTCCCGTGGCATGACCGGCAGTGTTTCCTGTAAACGAGCGTACCTTCTTCAATAGACTCTTCATCTGGAGTTATCGGATTTACCAGACTGTCAGCAGAAGAAGGGGCAATCCATTTTGTGGTATCAGCATCTTGAGCATTTATTTTTAATGGAACATAATGTGATGACTTGAAAGCATCTACTTCAAAGCGAACCGTAGATAAATCATTATTTAATGTTAAACCACAAAAGGCAAATGCAATAATCACTAGTAAAATAAAATATCTGAAATTTTTCATTTTATAATCCTCCTTTTTATAAATTAAAAATATTATCCATTATTCTAGTCAAAAAAAAAGCGCCTGCAACTTAGCAGGCACTTGTTAATATCAATTCTGAGGCAATGTTTGTGACCATGCTGACAAATCGGATACATTTTCTAATGTAGCCCCATGATCGTATGTGATAACCATGGGAGTTCCAGGTTGCCCGTATAATGCTTTGTGAGCGAATTCCTGAGGATTGTCATTGGACAAAAAGCCTGGGAAATCAGTGAAACCTGGTACCACTTGGTTTAATCCGTCTGTTCCATGACAAGAAGCACAAGATGATCCTCCTCCAATACCACCTTCGAATAGCGTCTGACCCGTAGCAGTATTACCTCGGAAGGTACCATCAGAATTGAGGATGAAATTGATATCATACATCCCTGCATCATAGAATGCAACCAGATCCCAGATATCAACATCTGTCAACTCACCTGCCCCATATCCATGGCCATCTTTTATCTCCTCATATGCTTGCCATTTGGTTTTATTAGCTGGATAGAGACCGGCAATTCCTGTGTAATGGCTTCCACCACTATAACGCCCTTCATTACCAACATAATCCCATCCATGACATTCTTTGCACCTCCAGGTATCTGCTCCGGTTTTGGCTCCATCATCAGGATATAAGGCATGATCGCCAGTAGGAGCTGATCCGGTTGTAACCACCCAATATTTGTCGTAAAGTTGACCGCCCCGAGATACGTTTGTAGTACTCCAGAGAACCGGGGATAAGGTTTGAGAATAAGCTGAAACATCTGCTACATCCAGAAGCGACCCTACAATATCTTCAGATCCTGGCATACTTGATCCGGGATGGCCGAAGCGAACCTTATGCGCGAACTCTTGTGGATTTTCATTGGATAAAAAGCCTGGAAAAGCATCAAATCCCGTTACTATCTCCTTGGTTCCATCAGAGCCATGGCAACCAGTGCAGGAAGAGTTTGTAGTTGTTCCTCCAACATTAATTCCGGGTATCCCATTATTGTAAAGCGCTTGTCCTGAAGAAAAATCTCCATTGAAAGAACCATCTTTATTGAGTATACTGTTCATATCGAATAGACCTTCTCGGTAAAACTTGACCAAATCCCAGAGGTCAGTATCGGATAATTCTGCCGGATCAAAATTATGTTCATCTTTAACAATCATAAATGCTTTCCATAATGAATTGGTGGCTGGATAGAGACCTTTAATACCAGTGTAGTGACTACCTCCCGCGTATCGTCCATTCTTTCCAAGATAATCCCAACCATGACACTCCTTGCACCGCCAGGTCGTTTCTCCTGTTTTAGCTCCAAAAGTTGGGTAAAGGGGATGCTCTCCTGTAGGGGCAGTCCCGCCGGTAACTTTCCAATATTTGTCATAGAGTTGCCCGCCACGCACCATATTGGCATTAATGTAAGCGTTCGGCTCTTCAGTTTCTCCAAAGGTAACTGGAGAACTGTCCGGACAAGTCATGGTAAAAGTTCCATCACCATTGTCAACCACAGCACAAGGCGCTCCTGATGCTCCCGTTGCTCCGGAATCCCCTGCATCCCCTTTCGGCCCTATTTCACCTGAGGGGCCTTCACATCCTGAAATAAAAGCAAATGCAACTGCCCACACTGCTATTGTTAAAACATTAGAGAGTTTATAATTTTTCATGATTTAAATATTTTATTAGTTAAAAGTTTATTAGTTAAAAGTTTATTAGTTAAAAGTTTATTAATTGCTTTTCGACCGTTAGTAATATTTAGTTATGCAAAATCCGGTATCACTGACTACCCAAAACCGGAATCGCTGACCACTAAACAAATAATGAGATATACTTTTAAAGAATTGATAGAATACATTGTATTTTAGATACTTAAAAACATATAAATACCGGTGTGGGGTGCTCAGTGAGACCGGTTTTCGCAGAAGAAAACAAAAAGTGTACAAATATATTTTTTCATACATAGAGAGATTTAATGGTAATTAATTTGAATTACATATTTTTAATAATCAAAGCTTTTTAATATTCGAAATAATTTCTATTTATATTATTTGAATAATTCTTGCAATTCTGTTGACAAAAATTTCTGATTCTTGATAAATGTAAATACTTTTAATAAAAATAAAATACCATCAAATACTTAAATAGTTGCATATATATAAAATACCATCAAATACTTAGTATTGTGTATAATATATTGATCTTCAACAAGATGCGCCTCAATCGATTGCTATTGAAATAGGGAAATGTAAAATGAATTTTAAATTAGGAAATCTATATATAAATCGTGCGGGAATTTTTTAATCAACTTTATATAGATTTATCCAACCTTTTGGTGAACTAATCTCATACAATTATCAGATTAAATTGAAAATTTTTGGATTTAATTTAATCTATATTATACTATTTTGAATCGCATAATGAACCAGCGATATCACACTGTTTATGTGCAATTTCTGCATAATGTTCCTTCTGTGTGTTTCAACCGTCCTAATGCTGATAAATAATTTTTCAGCAATATCAAAGTTTGTATATTCCTCAGCAATTAGCTTTATTATCTCCAATTCACGCTTTGTTAAGGGAATTTCCCCCATAGCTTTGATATTTCTATAACCCTTTTCACCATTTCCGTTAATTTGCTGAAAATCGTTCTTGATTTCTGTGACATGGTGGGCAATAATAATCATTCCCGAGATTTCTTCATCATTGTCATACATTATTGAGCGAGAAAATGATATTGGTATTGGTTTCAAATCTTTTGAATAATAAGTATTGTATACATTATTCACATGTTCCTTATTTAATAATTTCTTAATAGTATCACTTTTTTCACAAATTTCTTTTGATCCTTTTTTAGAAACTACCATTCCTATCGATTTACCGATAATTTCATCCTCTTTGTATTCAAGCATGTCCAAAGTAGCCTGGTTTACAATTTTTATATTATCGTCTGCATCGGTGATTATTAAACTGTCCTCCATTCTGTTTAGGATATTATTGAAATATTCTCGTGATACAGTTGTTTTCTCTAAAACTCCGATCATCGTATTAAAAGAATTAGCTAAATCCTCTATTTCATCATGTGTTTTAATTTTTGCTTTAGCAGAAAGATTACCTGAAGATACCTTTTGAGCTGTCTGTGCTAAGTGATGTAATGGTTTAGTGATTTCTTTTACATAAAAAAATCCTCCAAACAATAAAGAAAATACAATAGTCAATCCTACTAAAATAATTATTCTTGTATATTTCACATATGTATTTTGTGCGCTCAAAATATTTTTATCCAAATCTTCTTTTTCTGCAATTTGCATATCATCAATTTGAATTGTTGCCTTATCAACAATTGAATCCATCTTCTCCATTAGATCTGCACCATTCGTATTACCAATTGGTTCCTCAAGCCTGAAAATTTCTAATGCTATATCTTCCACTTCGCAGAGGAAGAATACTAATTCATTTGGAGAAAATTTTTCAAAAGAGTGATGAGTAGTTGCTGAATAATTATCCAGTTGTGCCTTTACATCTGTTAATGACTTTTCGAAATTATTAAATTCAATTCTGTTCCCATGTATCAGATAATCGTTTGGAGGCATAATTAATTTTTGAAGATTCAATTTCAAATATTGAAAATTATTATTGGCGATAGAATTATTTAACATTTCATTAGATAATTTTCCCAGCTTATTAATACTATTTATCCCTTCAATAGCCATCAATGAGATTAGGACTATAATAGCAATGATGCCAACAAACAACTTTCCCCAAATAGTTATTTTTATTACCGGGATCTTAAATTTACTTTTCATTAGGTATTACCATGTTTGTGAGTCTCCGCAATTTGTGAAAAACGTTACTACCTTACAATTTAAAATAAAAATGTAACCCGACAAAATAGATGGAATCCTTCTCAGGGAAATCGGATTTAAAAACAACTTATTTTCAAACTTTAAAATGCATTAATGTGAGGATAAATCAGTATTAATGATCAATTGTAATTCAGCCATAAATAATAGCTTTATTTTCATATTGTAGTTGTGCAGATTCGGTGTGAATATACTTACTCACCAGAATTCTGGAAGGGAAAAAGGAGATCTCGTCAACAAAACCGGTATATCGTTTAATTGAATAAAGAACAGAAATTGGTTTTCACTCTTCTCAATAAGAACGGATATATTTATAAACTATTAGTAGAGAAATTCTATTAAAAAATCATGAAAATATGGGAGGAGTATCTCAAATAGTCTTCTTACTTTATTAGATTTTATACCTTATCCTTAGGCCAAACCGGCTTACCGTTTAACTTGTTTACTTCAGGATCGATGTACAGTTATTTACGGTTACTGAATACAATAAAAAATAATCCAATACACTTTTGAGTAGTTGATAATTTAACTGGGCTGGTAATATGCCTTTTCCCGTCCGGTAAAATTATTACACGTTCCTATATATTCACTTGAGCTAAAAACTACACAAAAGGTCCTGTAATCAGGACCTTTTGTGTTTATAAGTTAAGAGTTTTGAGAATTTTGTTTAGGATTACTCCAACTAAATCTATTAGTGAAATGTCTAATACAAATATCTATGGCATTCTGTACATAAATCTTCTTCCCACCCTTCTTCAAGTTCCTTAGGGTGTACAAATTTTAAGGCTTCTGACACTGATGTAAATTGCTCTTCGCCAGGCTTACCTTGAAGAACTATCGTATGACAGATGTTACAATCTTTCGATATAACTTTGCCATCCTCGCTTTTGTGATTGTCATCGTGGCACCTGAAGCATCCATTATATGTTTTATGTCCGATATGACTATCATATTCATCCCAGCTAACCATCATTTCAGGGAAGATATTTTGTGAAAACTCATGGATCATTCCTTCAATGGCTTTATCGATATCCGCCTTTCTTGTCTCAAAAATTTCAGGCATATTTTCAGCATAAAACTCTTTTGTATATGTTTCAATCGTATGAATTGCGGTGTCTTTTGTGTCATACGGGTCAATAAATAGATCCATGGCTACTTTCTTTATAAACGGAAGATCACTGGGGATACTACCGGAAACAAGGCCTTGATCAATAAATTCCTGAGGTGTAAAATAATGATGAGAGGGTCTGTTGTGACAATCCATGCAGTCCATTCTCCGCTCTACTGCCACTGCCATTTTCTTTTCACTGAGCGCATTCTCTTCATCTTCATAAATAATGACTTCGCCCGTTTCAAGGTTTGTATATTTCACCCATGGAATATCTTTTCTATTATCTCTTTTAGGAATGTAATCTATTTTTACATTTGGATTGATGTGCCAGTGAATTCCTTCGGAAAGCCCCAATGCGCTCTGTTCCGGACCAATCTTCATTAGAAGGCTTATGTTCCATTGAGAATTCAGGCTATCTGTAAGAAAATGTTTTGTTTGACGCAAATTTCTTGAGTAAAATTTCTCAGGCCAATGACATTCTTCACATGTTTCACGTGCGGGTCGTAGGTCATGGATTGGAGTACCGATAGGTCTCTCAAAATCATCAGTTAATACTGCGTAAACCTGCCTGAGTCCGGATAATTTGGATCTCATATACCAGTCAGCGCCGGCACCTACATGACATGCCACACATGCAACTCTGGCATGAGGGGAATTTTGATATGCCACGTATTCAGGTTCCATTACATCATGGCACAAGGTGCCACAAAATTCAACCGATTCCGTATAATGAAAAGCTTCATAACTGCCTATTGAAGAAAGAATAAACAGAATGATGGTACCAATACTAAAAATAAGAATGGCATTTCTGTACCTGGAAACGTTCAAATCGATAATTGGCCATCCTTTTTTGATGTATTCAAGTTCACGCTTTTTCCTTCTTTTAACTTCGATCATCATACCTATGGGTATAACAATTAGACCGATAATTAAAAATCCCGGAATAATGATAAAAATAAAGAGTCCTAAATAGGAACTTGTATCCTCGTAAAAATACCCTACAATACTAAACAAAATGATCATGAACAGACTCATGCCTGCTATGATAGTTCCCACAAATGAAATAATGTTGTAATACGACTTAGGAAGCTTCATAATAATTGAGATAAATGGTTTTAAAAAAATACTATTTTATACATAGCCTTTACAGCGAAATACATAATATGTAATAGTTGTCACAAAGATCATTTATAATAAATTTAATAACCATGATTTAAATCATGAATCGTTGAGATTTTTATAAGGGATTGATTTTCAATATAAACCTGCACAAATATCGGATGGATTGGGTTCTATTATTTGCGGTGAATTAATGAACCTTGTTCTCAATTAATAATTTAACAGGCCGATATAATAATTAAGCTTTTTTAGCTAACGTATTGAATACTTATTTGTCAGGTTTCACAAGTTGTTTAAGAATATCTATATTATTTATTTTTATGAATTCGCTTTGTATAATATAAAGAAACGCCCATAGAGATTACTGCAAAGACTAAAAAAGCGATAACACGATAGCCGATTTCCATTTGCCCCAAATCAATAAAAAATAAATGCCCACCTGTTACCACAATTGTCAGAATGGACATCCAGCGATATTTTATTTTGCCCAGTACAATGCTCAAAATGAAAAATACAATAGCCGATGCTGTCCATGCCAAGGTAACGTATTGACTTGGTAAAGCGTGATTTAAACTAAACAAGACCATAAAGAAAACCACAAAAAGATACACATTTCTGAATACTTCAGTCTTTAATGTCAAGCGTTCTTTCTTCCAACTTAAGATTCTGGCGGTAGCAAAGGCCGTAAATGCAAAGGCAAAATTTATAACATCAACAGATTCGGAGGTGATCAGGTAAATGAGTAATATAGAAACAAACAAAAATGAATTGGCAACAACTATGATTTGAGATCTGAACCACAAAGCCATCGACACGACCAGGAGACTTTGTAGCGCCAGTAGAAAATAGACATCTGGTAATCCTGAGAAGCCATAAACAGCAGCACTGAAGGCCATAAAACCAAAACATGCATAGGTGGCAGGCGCAAAATTTCGACTTGATTTCAATTTTAAGATTACAGCAAAGATCAGACAGAAGCTTGCGATGGCAGTAAATATTAACGCGTAGTTTTCAGCGTAAAAGGGCACAATATTCAGGAATATCAAAAAAGAAAAACACAAGGCATTCCATATAGAAGTAGATATTAAAGCGGTATTTGATTCTAATTTTTCCTTGGAAATAAATATGGAGAATGCATAAATAATCCCATAGCCAAGCAAGAACAATATATTATATTGGGGTAACTCAACTATTTTCATTTGATTACCCATTACAGGATTGTTAAGCAACCACATTAAATGCGTCAGGTAAACCATGAATAAAGAGCTTATCAGCAATCCCCACCACAATTTCTGATAAAATAATATGAGCGCACCGATGGCTGTTATAGTCAGGATCATAAAAGTAATGTATGTGGAATCGCTAAAAATTGCTGTTGTGATACAAAGCGTAATGGCTATGATTCCCAGGAGCTCTGAATTTTTCCGGATAGCATGATATGCTTGTATCCCAATTATGATAAAAAGCAATAAAAGATCTATCCCCATTGATGAGATCAACGGGTGATCGGTAAAAAAATGCAACCTGAGTGTGATGTAGTAAAAGAGCAACACGCTACAGATTTTCAATACATGTACAAGAATAGGAAAAGAATGCCGGGCAAAATAAGAAAAGGTAAGCAGTAGTAAAGTGGCTGAGTACGCTATGACTTTAGATGAAATAAAATGACCTAAACTTTCCGTATACCCCATCAGAAAAATAATCCCAAATAAGAGTACGATACTACCAAGCCAGGCCAAACCATATTCTACAATTTTAGATTCAGTATTTTCAGCAGTGTGTATTTCTTCTGGTTTTACATGTGGATTTACTTCTCCCTCTTTATCCACCCATTCAATCCGTAGCATGGACTCAATCCCGCTAAGTCGCTTTTCTAGAGATTGGATTTTTTCTATTAATAGTTCATAACTAAGACGGTTTTCATTTTCAATATTGGGCATAATAGATCTCCTTTAAATTATAAAAAATTGCTTATTGGATTAATATAATTCACGTATTCAATCGAATCTTATGAAAAAACGGAGTTGATGATTGATGGTAAGAAAAGTATAATGTACAAAATATTATTGAATATTGAGTGCCCGGAGTAGGATATTTGATTGATTATGTAATGAATACTTTGTTCACTGATATAAATGGCAAATGAGCATAGCAATAAAATTCCATGAAGTGTAGTATTGGATGAGTGAAAAGGGCAACACTCGTTGATGCCTTTACACTAAACTTTTCAATAGAAAGTTAGCTGGAGAGCTATAAGAACTCTCCACATATTTTCTTTAAAAACAGTTCCTATTCTATATTATCAGTCTTTTTCTTTTTTCTCGATAAGCTCTTCAATTTAAATAGATTAACTATAACGAATATATAATGACCCCATACGCCAGCTAATAATAAAACCAATGTTACAATCATCCAAAGCGGGGCATTCGTATGCCAAAGAGCCCTTGTAGGTATACTTATTTGAATGGTCATTAATGACTTGTCTTCTTCTATGGGAGCGGTTGTTCCCCATCTGAAGTTTGCAACTTTTCTTTCTACATTTCCATACATATCATGCTCCTCAATTCTGGCTAAAATTGTGATATTTCCAATAGTATCACCAGCGATAGATTCCGGAAATTCAATTTGACTTTTGCCTTCAATTAACTCGCTTTCTCCAATAATCTGATCACTAAATAATCGTGGCACGTAGAATAAAACATCAGCATCCTCCACAGGAACCATCTCATTGTCATTACCCAATTCATAAGCTCTAACTGAAACAGTCTTCTCCGAATTTATTTCTGATAAAAATAATTCCATAAATATCTCTTTGATATTTATTTGGGCACTTTTTTTCACAAAGGCTTTATTACCATTGAATTGGGCACTAAAACTTACTAAGCGTTCTTCATCAATAGGAAATTTATAGTCCTCAGAAAAAATGTATTGCGCCAGACCATCAGCGTCAGTAATAATGCTACCCAATAAATTATTATCTGAAATATCACCGACAAAGAAAGACACTTTTTCATTTACAATAGGCGCCTTCTGCCGGTCCTTTACAACATATATAGAGGCATTGAGTGTTCGTGAATTATCTGGAGGATTGTAATAATCCAGACTCATTCTGGTTTTAAGTTTACTTTTAGCGCTTTGTGAAAATGAGGTTGTACTACATAACAAAGCCAAAACCGTGAAATGGATGCCCCACCTAAGTCTGCTCAATTCATGAAGAATATTTATTGTTTTCATTTTTTATGACATTAAAAGTTTACCCGGTTACATCAGACTTCAGTTTTTTTGATGTATTTCCTGATACCTCAATAATAGGTACAAATTTGGATGCGAGAGTAAACAGCAAACAAAATAATGCAATTAGCCCTATAGAGGTAGATAACTCCACCCATGTGGGTGAATAACTCAAATATTCAGTTCTTGAATCCTGAATAGGCAAATAGGGTGATTCTAACGTTGGGACTACAATTAAGTAGCGGTTAAACCACAAAGCAATCACACTAACGACAGCAGCAAAAGTGATGCTATTTATCGATCTCAATTTTGGAAAGCCAACAATAACCAAAGGAATGATAACTCCTGCGTAGTTTGAAACGATAAACATCCAAAAATACTCTGAAAAGAGTTTATCAATTAAAATGGAATCATTGCTTTCAGAGCCATACCATTTAGTAAGGTATTCGCTAAATGTAAAATAGCCAAAAAAGGCCGCCAGGATTAACAATAATATACCAATTTTAACAAAGTGATCTTTTGTTAAATAGGCTTCCAGATGATATATTTTTCTGTAAATCCACATCAGAATAATTAAAGCCCCGGTTCCTGAGTAAACCGCTGCAATAACAAAATAAGGTCCAAATATTGTACTGTGCCAACCCGGCTGAAGTGTAACACTAAAAATCCAGGCAAGCACGGAATAAACTATGATGGCAATGGCAATGATAATTGCAGCCATAACGTTTTTAGAGTGCATAAGTAATTTATTATATTCCGGAGCGTCTTCGTACCCAAGCGCCAAAATCCCATACAATTTTTTTCTCCACCTTTTTACCTTCAGTTCCTTGAAATCACGAAGTTTGGCGAAGTCTGGAATTAATGACAGATACAGATATAACATACACCCAATTAAGTCAGTCGAAATTGCAATTACATCCCATGTAATAGGAGACTGAATTCTTCCGAATAAGACTAGATAATATAGGCGATCAAGTCTGCCTATACATAAAATGATAAATAATGGCCCAATCATCAGTGACACAACGGTCAAAATCTCGGCCATCCTCATGATCGGTTTGCGCCAATCTGTTTTCATTAAATGAAGTGTGCCTGCAATTAATGCGCCGGCATAGCTTAAACCCATGAAAAAAATAAAGTTTACGATATAAACACCCCAAACAACATAATCGCGCATCCCCGTTATGGCATGTCCTTTAATGATCTGCATATACAAACCAAAAAGACCAAACATAAAGGCCAAAACAAGAAATAGTAGCCACGCTTTTACAAGTTTGGATTTCGTACTTAATTGAGGTGAAAATTCGCGCAAAAGACCTAATTCGTTGTTATCCATTATCCTTGTTTTTAAAATATGGAGTTTCTTTATATCTCTTAAGTAATTCCTCATCCTTCCCTTCCAGTCCCCTTTCAAAAGGGAACAAGCGGTCAGTGGCAGGTAAGTAATAAACGCTGGGATCAGTACCAAGATTCTCAAGATGTCTATACCCATCATGGTTTTGAATCAGCTCAGTAAACCCTACAGTTTCTTCACCATTGGTTACAGAATCCTCATTGATATCTCCGAAATAGATCGCACCCATCGGACAAGCCGAAACACAATGTGGCAATTTTTTGTTTCTGATCATATCAGGGCAAAAATCGCATTTGGCCACTGTGCCTTCCCTTGCGGGGATACTGGTTTCAGGAGAGTATTCCATGCCTTTTTCATTTTCAACTTCCAGTTTTTCCCACATAAATATTCTTGCATTGTACGGGCACCCTGTCATGCAAAACTTACAGCCAATACATCTTTCATTATCTACCAGTACGATACCATCTGATCTTTTATATGTAGCTCCTACCGGGCACACACTGGCACAAAGAGGATTGTTACAGTGAAAACAAGGTTTTGGAAACCAATAGGGGGCTGATTTCTCTGACCGTTGCATTAAGTAAACCCGCATAAATTCCTGCCCTGGCAACAAGTGATGTGCTTCCTGGCATTTCTCAACACATTTGCGGGCATTTTTACAGCGTGACAGATCAATGACCATCACGAATTTTCTGTTTGGAATTCCTTTCCGGGATTCCTCAGGTGTTGCAGGCTTACAGTGTTGTAATTCATTTTTATCAACTTCAAGAAGCTCACCGTTCTCAGTTAAAACTTTAACTTTCTCCCCCGGCTCTTTGGGCTCATTACATGATGAAGTGATATTGGATAAAAACAGCGCACCGGCGCCCAAAGATATGCTTGAATTAAAAAATTCTCTGCGTGAGGTTTTGTCTTTTTTCTTTTCCATTAGCTTAATGTTAAAAAACATCCAATGAATGAAAGAGGACAATTTACCCCGGTTAAAAAGCGATAGATGCTATCAAAACTAAACGAAGGCAATACCAGTCCCCTCTACCTATCAAATGAAAAATGTATATATCAATATCACAAATACATGATCGGCAATTTGCGATATAAATAAAATATCTACTAACTCGTTTTTCTGATTATTACAGATTTAATTAACAATAAAAATAAATAATGGGAAAATTAGATTTCCCCATTATTTATTTCAAAACTATTCAGCTAATGAACGTAGGAAATTGATAACCATCCATCTGTCCTCTTCATCTCTGATTTTCTTTTCGAAGTTTGGCATTTCATCCCGACCAATAAAACTTTTATAAAACAACTCTCCGTCTGTTTGTGCCTGAACTTCCTCTGACGTTAAGTCCCTCATTTCTGACTCAAGTTCCTTGGCTTTGCTACCGTCACCATAGCCTTCTTTTCCATGACAAGATCTGCAGTGTTGTTTGAATAGATCTTCGCCTATTCCATCTTCATCTTCACCGGCATATTCATTTTCCATGCTTTTATATTTTGCCGGAACTTCCCAAGCATCCTGAGGCACCGTAAATGCTACTAGTGCAAACGCGAATACAGCAATTGCACCAAAAGCTAAAGTTGAATTCAATCTTGTTTTCATCGTATTAAAGATTTAAAGTGTAAAAAAAATATTCTAATAATTATACTAATACCAAATATTATACCATAAATTATTTTGTTGGGTTAGGCAGCTTTTTTAAGCTTGATTAATTTACTAATGGAAAGGAAAAAATGATACCATGCACCCAATAACATTATAAATACGGAAGCGATCATCCACAGTGGAGCTTCATCAGTAAATAGTTGCCTTGGAAGAGGTTCTACTTCATAAGATACAGGTATGCCCCATGCTTGATTGCCAGATTTAGTTACAGTACCAAATTCATCATGATCCTCTATCCTGGCAACAAAGACGAGATTTCCTGAAGCATCTCCCGGTAAATCATCCGGGATTTCCAAGGTTCCAATACCTTCTTCATCGGTTTCCATATCATCAAGAGGCAAAACACTGTATAAGCGTTGCACACCTACATTTATTTCCAATTCTTCCACCGGAACTTTATTGCCTTCTCCGTCAATCCGATTTGCTACCACACTTAAATATTTAACAGAATCTTCAATTTCGAAGGAAAAATCCAAATCAATATCCATAATTTCAAGGTCATTTGATGCTGATCTGTATTGCTCATTCCCATCATAAATTGCTTCAATAACAGATTTTCCATCTTCATCCATTGGTAATTTGTAGTCAGAAGCAAGATACAATTTAAGTTCTCCCAATGTATCCGTTTCTTGCGTGGCCAACACATATGTTGAATCATTTAGTTCAGCGGTGAGTAGTACCACTGAGTTTTTTACTCCATGCATTTTTTTTCCGCTACCTGCTGTTAGCGCTATGCTGATCAGCCTTTCTCCAGCATCACTTTTTGAGTAATACAGCTTCATTCTGACCCTTTCCTTTTTTGCGCTCACCTGAGCATTGGCTTCAATATTGCTTACGAAACCGGCACAAACGATTAAGAGAGCAAGGGATATAGTTTTATAAATATTTTTTAAAGAAATCATCTTAGTTTATTTTAAAATCACTACTTACCTTTTGTTTTAAAGAGCAATACTGGTTTTTCAAGATTTTTTGCATCTGCTACTTCTGAAACAGGAATAATCGGAGCTATTTTAGAAGCAACCGTAAAAATCAAGACCATGACAGCTACCCCGGAAATACTTAATGCCCATTCTACCCATGTGGCAGAATAATTTACATACTCAGGCCGGATATCTTGAATTGGAATGTAAGGAGTTTCCAAAGTAGGGACTACAATTAAGTAGCGTTTTACCCAGAGGGCGATGACGATAAACAAGGAAACAAGTGTCACACTATTTATCGATCGCAACCATGGAAATCCTAATACAATTACGGGTACAATGAATGCAAAAACGATATGAAATAGAGATAACCAGCCAAATTCAGAAAAAACAAAAAACTTACTCAGCAGATGCTCAAACGTTTTAGTTTGATTGTACCAATCAGTTAAATACTCACTAAACGTAAAATACGCATAAATGAAGGTGAGCAGTATCAATCCAAAGCCCAAGTAATTAAAATGCAGATTTGTAATGTGGGTTTCTAATTTTCTATTTTTGCGATAAATCCACATGATCACAATCAATAGCGCTAAACCAGAATACCCGGCAGTAACCACAAAATATGGGCTAAAAATTGTACTGTGCCATCCTGGCCGAAGACTCATACTGAACAAAAGCGAAAGTAACGAGTAAGCGATGATAGCCGTTGGAATGATAATGGCAGCCATAATATCATGCGCCTGATGCAAATACTTTTTTTGTTCAGGGTTTCCTTTATATCCTAATGCCAAAATTTTGTACATTTTCTTCCTCCAGATTGCCACATTCAAATCTGGGTAATCTCTTAATTTGGCAAAATCCCGGATATGCGTGAAATAGAGAAAAGCAATACAAAACACGAGATCAGTTGATATGGCGATAACATCCCAGGTGATTGGTGACTGTATTCTTCCATACATAAATAAATAATGGATTCTATCCAATCTTCCGAGGCAAAACAATATAAATGGCGCACCGACTACTAAAGAAGAAACGGTTAAAAGCTCTGCCATTCGCATGAGTGGTTTAATCCATTTTATCCTCAATAATTGTCCTGCACATGAAATGAGCGCTCCTGCATAGCTTAAGCCCATAAAAAAAACAAAATTAGCAGTATAAATACCCCATACTGCATTATCACGCATACCCGTAATGATCTGACCATCAATAAACTGGCGCATCAATGCATATAATCCAAATATGGAAATAATAGCCAACACAGCTACCCCCAAATACCACTTATTGGAAGGTTTTTCCAGATTATGTACAAAATCTTTAATAGAAATATCTGATGTTGTATTCATGTCTAATTTTGTTTTCCATTTTTACCAAACCTAATCTCATCGTAAACTTTTTGTTTAGCCTCCGGCAAATCACCTAGCCCACTTTCATAATCAAACATCCTGTCAACAGCAGGCAAGTAATATACATTTGGCTTGGTGCCTAACTCTTCCATGTATCTGTATCCTGCTCTTTCTTTTATCAATTGAGAAAAACGAAGTGTATCTTCTCCATTTGACACTGCATCTTCATTTTTGTCTCCAAAATAAATGGCGCCCATTGGGCAACCGGAAGCACAATATGGCAATTTCCCTTCTCTTGATCGATCCGGACAAAAATCACATTTTGAGACTGTACCAATTTGAGCCGGGACACTTACCTCCGGAGAATATTTTTCAGATGGGATATCGGATTCGGGTGGTTCTTCCCAATTGAAAATTCTGACAGAATAAGGGCAGGCAACCACGCAAAATTTACATCCTATGCATCGGTCGCTATCTACCAATACAATATTGTCCTGTCGCTTAAATGTTGCGCCAACCGGACAAACCTTTACACACGGAGGGTTGTCACAATGAAAACACTGCCTGGGGAACCAGTAAGGTTCACCCTCGGGATTATCCTTCATCAGGTATACTTTTAGCCATTCCTGATCGGGGGCAAGATTATGTCCTTTCTGGCAACCCTCAATACATTTTCTGGCATTTTTACATCGTGCCAGATCGATGACCATCACAAAAGATCTTCCGGGAATACCCTGTCGTGCAGCTTTTCCTATAGGAGGAGCACAAGGATCTATTTTACAATCATCAATGGTTCTTTCAATTTCAACTACCTTTCCTTCCGTAGTAAGAACTTTAATTGTCTCTGTCTTTTTCCCAGCGCCCTCATTTATTTCATTCTTGTGAGCAATTACAGTTCCTGATCCTCCTGCTATGGCTGCAGCTCCAAGAGTGAATGAATTTCTTAGGAATTTTCTGCGGGTACCTTTATCTTCCTTTTTTTTCATGTATATATACTTTAAAAATACTTCGATTGAACAGTACTGAATCTTGGAAATAAACCTTGATATCCACCGGGAAGGATCACTTTTTCGCCAACTTTCCAATTAACAATGTTTGCGTCGGCTAGGTGTGAAACTATTGCAACAGTAATAATAGAGGACGCTTTACCTGTTGCCGGATAGGAAGAATCCTCATGGTTGATATTCTTTAGAGAAGTAGTGAATACAGTAAATATTTCCAAAATTTTTATTTTATTAAATAAAATTACCTTGGTTAATATTTATGTATCACGGAGTTTTGATTTCAATTTAGTGAGAGCTACTAAAAAGTACAATATTTGGCTCCTTCCAAAAAAAAATTTTAACTAATACAAAAATGACGCTAACAATACTTTTTTCAAACTGCTACCAAGAGATATAAAATAGTTGATTATTGATATTTATCATTAAATACCTGTTCAATAATAATTATTCTATGATATAATCGTTTCGTAAATTATTGTCTTATTATTACACTTGATCAAATTAGTTTTTTGTGTTCAACATGATTAAAAAATGTATCTCTTTCGGCATTTGTCAGTTTACTAATTTGATATTTTATGATTGGCTAATAAACTTTGTAATCTTTGCCTACTTTGCAGGGGACAACAAATAGTGCGATTTCACGCAAAGAAATTTAAGAAAAAAAACACGCAAAGTACGCCAAGTAAGGGTTAACTACTTTTTACAAATTGCGAAAAATGCCTCTTTTTCATTTTCTATAGAAGATCATAAATAAAGCTGAATCCTATTTTGAGGCGCTGAATAACTTCTATAGGGCAATGCCCTGTCATGTAGAAACTCACCGCGAAGTGAAACGAAGCTCTGAGTCAAAAAATTCGTTTAAAATAAACCCTGTAAAGGTGACAATTATTTATACGTCGAAATTGACGGTATATGTATTTCTTATAAACCTCTGAGTCCTATTTTCTGAACTCAGTATTTTTCGCAAAATCGCATCAGTAAATCGCAAATCAACAATTAATTCCGCCATTCAAATGGAATGTTGGAAAATTGAAAAAAAGCATGCGAAAGCTTTTTGTGTTCCCCGCCTAGCGGATCAGGCAGACATTATTCCCATATTCCATTATTTCTGCCAATAAATTTAAACATTTAAATCTGCGATTATTCTTGGCAACATAGTGAATTTACTGAGCTCTGATTTTTTATCCTTGATTATCTTTCGGACTTTCAGCCCTCTCAATAGGTGTAACTTGTATACTCCGGGCTTCGCTTCACTTCGCCCGGAGCTAATAAGCTGAGTTCGACTATAAAAAGAAATGCAATTGGACATGAACCGTCATTTCGGAAATATTCTTTTTATATTTTTCAAAAAAAAGAAAATTATCCGCAATCTAAGTTAACCAAGTCTTTTAGATACCGGATAAATTAAGCCCTTTATAAATTTAGGGCTTAATTTTCCGGCATGACGCTCTA